>Ga0310829_1000121_pt1 | contig 109976 bp, 101 predicted proteins | sample WT_ome_4_FD_202244 | JGI IMG/M metagenome (GOLD analysis project Ga0310829, IMG submission 202244) | Sorghum-adapted microbial communities enriched on wild type (WT) sorghum from Joint BioEnergy Institute, Emeryville, California, United... ...
TCGTTTTTACAATGAGGAGCGTTTGCAAATCAAATTAAATAAGCTGACGCCAGTCGAGTACAGGCGTCAGCATGCGGCCTAACGGCCGGGGGTTTTTTAAGTGTCTACAAAATGGGGTCTTGACCAGGCGATACCCCCGGGTTTTTTGCTGCGCTGGAAAAAACGAGAGGATAGGAGGAGAGAGACGTGAACAGAGAATGGGCCATGGTGTTCATTGCGGCTGTGTTTGAAGTGCTGTGGGTGATCGGGTTGAAACACGCGTACGATCTTTGGACGTGGCTGGGAACGGCAGCGGCCATTGGCGTCAGCTTTTTCCTGATGATCAGGGCTGGTCAGACGCTGCCGGTGGGCACCGTATACGCCGTCTTTGTCGGCATGGGCACGGCCGGCACGGTATTGGCCGACATCGTCTTTTTCGGCGAGCCGTTTCAGTGGTTGAAAGTGCTCCTGATCATGCTGCTGCTGGGGGGCGTCGTCGGATTGAAGCTGGTGACCCATGAGAAACCGGCAGAGAACGTGAAAGGAGGGGAGACATAATGGCCTGGTTCTGTCTAATCGCCGCTGGCATTTTCGAGATGACGGGTGTCGCGATGATCAACAAATGGAACCTCGATCGGACCTGGCTGACGCTGATCCTGCTGCTCGCCAGTTTCGGAGCCAGCTTTTTGTTCCTTTCCCTCGCGATGAAAACCCTGCCGATGGGGACGGCCTATGCGGTCTGGACCGGCATCGGCACGGCAGGCGGCGCCATTTTGGGCATGGTCCTGTACGGCGAGTCTGCCGATTGGCGTCGGGTGCTGTGTATTGGCGTCATCCTTGCCGCTGCGGTCGGATTGAAGCTGATCTCCTGACCGCCCCCATCTGTCTGTTGACATTCAACATGGCGCCGGTGATAATGGCGTCCGACACACCGGGTGCCTGCATTATGGCTGCCGTCATCGCTGTAACTGCGACGTCCACCACCAGATTGATGCCGCCAGCACGACAACCCACAACCAAAAGGGGGCTGGGGGGATGTGTTGTGCGGCAAGTGGACGTTTGTCATACTGTTGCTCGGACAAGCTGACAGTCATCAGTCCGCAAAGGAGGAACGCACATGAAATTCATCGACAATCGAGGAATCACCGATCCCCGCATCAACCTGGCAATCGAGGAATACGCCTTAAAGCACCTGCCTGCCGATGAAGATTACCTGTTGTTTTACATCAACGAACCGTCCATCATCATTGGGAAAAACCAGAATACGATCGAAGAGATCAATGCCGACTACGTCAACGAACACGGGATTCACGTGGTGCGCCGGCTGTCGGGAGGCGGCGCCGTCTATCACGACCTCGGCAACCTCAACTTCAGTTTTATTACCAATGACGACGGGGAGTCCTTTCACAACTTCCGCAAGTTTACCGATCCGGTCGTTCGCGCTCTGCGCCAGATGGGCGTCGACGCGGAGCTGACGGGCCGCAACGACATCCAGGTGGGCGAGCGGAAAATTTCCGGCAACGCCCAGTACGCCGCCAAAGGACGCATGTTCAGCCACGGCACGCTGCTGTTTGACTCCGACCTGGAGCGTGTCGTCTCCGCGCTGAACGTGAATCCCCTAAAAATCCAGTCAAAAGGGATCAAGTCGATTCGCAGCCGGGTCGCCAACATTTCGGAATTTCTGCCCAGCCCGATGACGATCGAAGAGTTCAAGCAGGAGCTGCTCGTCTTTATCTTCGACGGCAAACCGGTGGAGGAATATCCGCTCACCGACGAGGATTGGGCGAACATCCACGAGCTGTCCCGTTCCCGCTACCAGAGCTGGGAGTGGAATTACGGAAAATCGCCGAAAAGCAACTTCCGGCAGTCCCGCCGGTTTGACATCGGGACGGTGGAGGTGCGGTTGGAGATCGAGAAGGGGCGCATCAAGGAAGCCAAAATCTACGGGGACTTCTTCGGAATGAGGGACGTGTCGGAAATCGAGGCCGTGCTTCGCGGCGTGCCATACGACAAGCAAGCGGTGGCGGATGTGCTTGCTGGCATCGACATCGAGCCGTTTTTCGGAAAATGGTCGCGTGAGGAACTGCTGTCGCTGCTGTTCTGACGAATACGCCTTTGACCACTCGTCCGCAGCGCATGAGAGATCGGGCCCGCTCGCTCGCTTGACGCCCAGCACAGAAGCGGATGAAGTCGGCTCCAAAACGAGACGCGGGCAGGGGACAAACATCTGGGTATTTCGAGGAAGTGAGACTTGTGTCCCCTGTTGATTCCCGCGTCTTCGTTTTTTCACTGAGTCGGTCGTCAAAGGAGCTCGCTTGGCCCATCCCGCCATGCGATGCCCATTGTCTTTTCGCTTTGGTTGATGAATAGGCACGCCTTTCGGCCTGGAAATCATTTTTTGTGGACGCTAACTCAATGAACCGTTTGTCTTCAGTCTGAAACCTCCCGAAAACGGGAGGTTTCAGTGCTGATTGAACGCAGCGGCGCCCGTTATGCCGAAATGGCCGGCGATTTTTCGTCCGACAGGGCAGGCGGATGAAACTCGTTCTCGTGCTTGGCGATGACCACCGCAGCCACGCCGTTGCCGATCAGGTTGGTGATGGCACGGGCTTCCGACATAAAGCGGTCGACACCGAGCAGGAGCGCGATGCCCTCGACCGGGATCATCGGGAACGCGGCCAGCGTTGCCGCCAGGGTGATGAAACCGGAGCCGGTGACGCCGGCTGCCCCTTTGGACGTGAGCATCAAAATGCCGAGCAGGGTCAGCTGCTGCCAGACGGACAGGTCGACGCCGTATGCCTGCGCGATGAACAGAGCGGCCATGGAGAGGTAAATGGACGTGCCGTCCAGGTTGAACGAATATCCGGTGGGCACGACCAGACCGACAACCGATTTGGAACAGCCGTATTTTTCCAGACGCTCCATCATGCGGGGCAGCGCCGATTCGGACGACGAAGTGCCCAACACCAGCAGGATTTCTTCGCGAATGTATTTGATAAACGAGAAAATGTTAAAGTTGAAGAAGCGGGCAATCAGCCCCAGCACCACGACGATGAACAAAAACATCGTGATGTAGACCGACCCCATCAAGAGGCCCAGTCGTTTCAGGGAGTCGAGGCCAAAGGTGCCGATGGTGTAGGCCATCGCTCCGAATGCGGCGAGCGGGGAGACTCTCATGATCATGTTGACGACGCCGAAGAATCCGTGCGCCAGCTTGTCAAACAGGTTGATCACCGGCTGGGCGGCGGAGCCCATGGCTGCGAGCGACAGGCCGAACAGGACGGCGAAGAACAGGATGGGCAGCAGTTCGCCTTTGGCCATGGCGTTGACCACGTTGTCCGGAATGATTCCGACGAGGAAGTCGATAAAGCCGTGACTGGTCTCCTCAGCCGCTTTCGTGTACTTGGAGATGTCAGCGCCGCTAAGGCCGGTCTTGTCAAAGCCGACGCCCGGCTTGATGATGTTGACCACGACCAGGCCGATGGCCAGCGCGATTGTGGTAACGATTTCAAAATAAATCAGCGCCTTGCCGCCGATTTTTCCCACCTTCTTCATGTCGCCCATGCCGGCGATGCCGTTGACGACGGTGAAGAAGACGATCGGCGGGATGACCATTTTGATCAACTTGACGAATACGTCTGCCAACACTTTCAGTTCAGCCCCGAACTTGGGCGCAAACTGGCCGACGAGAATACCGAGGATAATGGCGATCACGACCTGCACGGTCAGGTTTTTAAAAATACGCATAAGTCCCCTCCCTTTTACGCACAATGAAAGCGCTTTACATTCTCTGTACTTGCATTCTAAAGAATTGCTGGAATATTGGAAATGATACGGTCATATTGGTTGTTTTGGTCTTTTTGGTCACAGAGCATGCGGGGAGCGGAGACAAGCAAAATGCCCTTGGCCCGCCAATCCGGCAAGCCAAGGGCTGTATGGGTGCGGGGAATTTTTTCGACATCAGGTGCCGATATGGCCTGCATCGCGAGCGGAAGCGGCGGGTGCTGCGGATGGTGCGGCTGCATCCAGCCACTGTCTGTACCGGTCCCAAGCCTCTCGGGAATCTAGCGCCTGGCGGGCCGCGGCCACACCTTCATCCAAGTTCGGGACGCGCCCGGTGATCCACAGCCGCAGGGCACTGTTTAGGAGCACCATGTTGCGGTAGGCAGGTTCGGCTGTTCCGTTCAGCACCGCTTCCGCCGTCTGCCGCTGCAGTTCCGGCGTCCAGTCGGTATCCGGCGCTTCCGCCTGCAAGCCGAGCGAGGCCGGATCGACGACGAAGGGACGACAGCTGCCGTTTTCCACGATCAAGGCGCGGCTCGGTTTGGCGGCGGACACGTCTTCGGAGCCTTCCATGCCCTGCACGACGATTCCCCGTTCCACTCCGAGACGGAGCAGCAGTTCCGCCACTTTTTCAAATACCGTGCCGTGGAAGATGCCGATGGCCATGGACGGAGAGTCGGCTGGCCGCAGCAGCTTTTCCACCGTGTTGAACAGGGTGCGGACGCCGAGCTCCAGCCGCAGGGGGCGCAGCTTGTGCAGCGCGGGACACCACGTTTCCGTGGGGACAATCAGGACGCCGCTGCGCTCGGCAGCCGACAAAAGCGCCTGCCTGTCGGCGGCATCCACGGATACGCCTGCGGTCTTTAACACGTCCGTCAGCGTGATGCCCCACTTGGGCGGCAGCGATGGACTGCCGTGCAGAGTGACCCGCTGCCCGCAAGCGGCCAGTACAAAGGCGGCAGGCAGCGTGGCCATAAACGATTTTCGCCGCCCGTCGTAGGGGCCGGCGCAATCGAGACTGTCCGGAAACGAGACGGGCGACATGGTCCGGCGTAACACCTCCACAAACGCCGCCAATTCGTCCAGCGACTCCGATTTGATCCGCTCCGCCATCAGAAACGCGCCCATCTGTGCGGGTGTCGCGCTGCCGTTGAGAAACAGTTCCGCCGCTATCGTTGCCTGTTCGTACGTCAGGTCTTTTGCGCCGCGTTTGCCGCGTCCCACTTCTTTTAACAGTTCATACATCGTGGCTGTCACCTCTCTCAAAATTGCGTCATTCACCGACCATTAACAATCGGGCCGCGTCCAATATATATACGATTAAGTATACAGGAATACTATGATTTTTGAGAAGTCGTACAACTAGGTGGACTGGTCGCTGCAGAGCGTCTCTTTTGCTCTACTGAACTCCGGGCCGCTGCGCTGTCGAATCGGGGACTGTAAAAGCAGGGGAACGAGCAAGATATAAGTGAACGGGGCGAAACAACCAATCGGAGCCATCTCGGTCCTATGATTGACATGAAACCAAAAGGTGTCATAAAATCAAAAAGGAAACCATTTGGTTTCGTATTGCGTACAAGAGTTCCGCTCGGGTTTGCCCCAGGAAAAAGGGAAGCACACATATCAGGAGGTACGACGATGGAGAACAAAACCCCGCAAACCATTCCGGACATTCGACACACCCAGGTGTTCCATGCACCGATCCAGAAAGTGTGGGAAGCCGTTGCCACGGCGGAAGGTCTGGCCGCATGGTTCATGCCAAACGACTTTCAACCAGTGGTCGGTCACGAGTTTCACATAAATGCCGGTCCGTTCGGCATGTCCCCCTGCAAGGTGACGGAAGTGGACCCTCCCAACCGTCTGTCGTTTCACTGGGGGAAAGACTGGATCATTACGTTTGAACTGAAAGACCTCGGCGGGAAAACGGAGTTTACGCTGATCCACTCCGGCTGGAATCCCGATACTGTCACGGAATTCGGCGAACCGCACACGATCGTGCGCGACCGCATGAATCAGGGCTGGACCGGCATTATCCAAAAACTGGGTAAGTATGTCGAGGGCTGACATGGCTGCGGCGCCGTCCAGACATGACGTCTTTCAGGCAATTGCCGATCCCACGCGCCGCCAGCTGCTGAAATTGCTGGGGGATCAGGAATTGCCGGTCACCGTGATCAGCGGACACTTTCCGATGAGCCGGACGGCCGTTTCCAAACACCTGCGCATTTTGGCCGAAGCCGGCCTGGTCAAAGGGAGGAAAGTCGGCAGGGAGACGCGCTACCGGCTTGATCCGGAACCGCTGCTCGCAGTGAAGCAGTGGCTTGCGTATTACGAGCGGTTTTGGGAGAACAAGCTGGCGATGCTCAAACACTACGTGGAGTCCGGCGAAACGGACGGCGCCGAGCCTGTCGCCACGCGAACAGCGGTCCAGCCGACGAAACAGGAATAACCACGCAGCCAGCTGCCGCCTGGCCTGACGCTGTGAAGAGAGTGCATGAAGACAGTCCAAGACGGTGCTTTCCCCGTTTTGGCCTGTCTTTTTTGTCGGGGAAGACGCATTTCCTCGGGGCCAGGGAGATGGAACGAACGTGTTTACTGCTGCCTGTGCAGTTTGCTGATCTCGTCCATTAACGCCGAACCGATCATCGGGGCAAATGATTTGTACACCGGCTGCAGCGCCTCCCTCCAGACGGCCTGCTCCTGTGGTGTCAGCACGTGGATTTCCATGCTGCTCTCTTTGGTCAACTGCTTCCACTGCTGCTCGTTCATGGAGACGGCGATTTGGTCGCTGTAGGCCGTCGCCTCCTCCAACGCCTCGGTCAGCACGCGCTGTACGTCGGGGGGAAGCTTCTCCCAGAACGATTTGTTGATGATCACGGCATATCCCAGATAGCCGTGGTTGCTGACCGTCATGTATTTCTGCACCTGGTAGAGACGCTTGCTGTAGATGTTGGAGATGGTGTTTTCCTGGCCGTCCACCTCGTTGTTCGCCAGCTTGCGGTAGACGTCATTGAACGGAGCCCCCTGGGCTGTCGCCCCCAGCGTGCGAAACTGCGCTTCCAGCACGGGGCTTTGAATGATCCGGAAGCGCTGGCCGGCGAAGTCCTGCGGCGTGCGGATCGGTTTGTTGCTGGTCATCTGCTTGAAGCCGTTGCTCCAAAAGGCCAGTCCCTTCATGTTCAGCGGCTCCAGCGTCTCAAACAGCATCCCGCCGATCTTCCCGTGAAACGCCTGCTCAACATCCTGCTGATCGCGAAACACGTAGGGCAGGTCCAGCACCGACCACGCCGGAATCCGGTTGGCCAGATTGGAAAAGGCGGGAGCAATCATCTGGATGTCGCCGCGCCGCAGCGCATCCATCTCCGTCTGGTCGGAGTGGAGGATACCGTTGGGAAATACCTGCACTTCCACCCGGCCATTGGACTTTTCCTTGACCAGTTGGGAAAAACGATCCACGGCCAGACCCTTCGGCGTATTTTCCGCCACCACATGGCTGAACTTGATGATAATGCGCTCGCTCAGCCCTTCCTGCTCCTCGTCGTATCCCAGCGATGCAAACGGCAGGTCGCTGCGAAAGCCGATAATCACGGCGCTGAGCAGGCCCAACAGGACGAACGCGACAATGCTTGCGATTGATCTCACGGGCCGACACCTGCTTTACCATCGGTTGATTTGCTTCACGTACTGTACCAAAATATATGGTAGCAGGCAAACCTACCGGAAAGGAAGAACACTCCTGTTCAAGCGTCTGAAAATTAAGTGGAAAATCATGCTGCTGTCAGTCGGCATCGTGCTTTTTTCCCTCTTGATCGGCGGCATCATCATCGTGGGCAGCATCATTCGCCTGACCGAGGCGGAGTTGGGACAGCGGCTGATGACCACGGCGCGGACAGTGGCGGAAATCCCGCTCATCCAGAAAAGCATCCAGGAACCGGACGGCTGGCGGACCATCGCTCCGACGGCACGGCGGATTCGCATTGTCAACGACGTGACGTACGTGGTGGTCATGGACATGAACAGGGTCCGCTATTCCGATCCGCTGGACGAGCGCATCGGCACCGTCTTTCTCGGCAAAGACGCGGAGGAGGCGTTTGCCGAGCACACCTACATCCGCAAGGTGCGGGGGGAGCTGGGAACGGCGCTGCGGGCCTACGTGCCGATCATGAACACCGATCACCAGCAGGTGGGCGTGGTCATGGTGGGCCATCTGCTGCCGAGCATCCCGCAGATCCTCTACGACCAGCGGGAAAACATCGCGATCACGTTTTTTCTCTCCCTGCTGTTTGGCATCTGGGGTTCGTACCGGCTCGCCCGCCACATGAAACGGCAGATGCTCAACCTGGAGCCGGAAGAACTGGCCCGCATGCTGGTGGAGCGCACCGCCACGTTTCACGCCATGCGCGAGGGCGTGATCGCGATCGACACGCAGGAGCGGATCACCATCGTCAACGACAAGGCCAAACAGATTTTCAACATCGAAGACGACGTGCTGGGCAGACCGATCCGCGAGGTGATTCCCGATACCGCGCTGCCGGAAGTGCTGGAGAAGCAGCAAAACTTTTACGACCACGAACTGCACGTCGGAGGGGCGCTGATCTGGTCCAACCGCTTTCTGATCAGGACCGACGGGAAAGTCGTCGGGGCGCTGGCCATTTTCCAGGACCGGACCGAAGTGGCGCGGATGGCGGAAGAGCTGACCGGCGTAAAGGCATTCGTCGACGCGCTCCGCGTGCAAAACCACGAGTACATGAACAAGCTGCACACAATCGCAGGACTTTTGCAGTTGAATCAGAAAGAGAAGGCGCTGCAGTACCTGTTTGAAATCAGCGAACAGCAGGAAGAGCTGACTGCATTTCTCTCGGCCAAAATCACGGATGAAAGCGTTTCCGGCCTGCTTTTGGGCAAGGTGAGCAGGGGCAAGGAACTGGGCATTCGCCTCGTCATCGACCGGCGCAGCAATCTGGAGCGCTTCCCGCCGTACATGGATCACCACAATTTCGTGCTGATCCTCGGCAATCTGATCGAAAACGCGTTTGACGCTCTGGAGCAGACGGACAAACACGACAAGGAAGTCTACGTCAGCATCGAACAGGATGATGACATCTGCTCCATCCTGGTGGAAGACAACGGCATCGGCATGGATGACGAGACACGGCGGCGGATGCTGGAGCGCGGCTTCTCCACCAAGGCGGGGAAGAACCGCGGCCTGGGCCTCTACCTGGTGCAGCAGCTGGTGGCGAAGGGGCGGGGCGAACTGAGCTGCCAGTCGCAGCCAGGCGAAGGCACAAGCTTTTTGATTACCTTTCCGATGAAGGAGGCGGAAGCGTAGATGGGCGACCCATTTCGCGTGGTCGTCATCGAGGACGACCCGATGGTGCAGGAAGTGAACAGGCAGTTTATCGAACGGGTGCCGTCTTTCCGCGTGGTCGGCGCGGCCTCCAACGGAGCGGAAGGACTCGCCTTGGTGGAACAATTGAAGCCTGACCTGGTGATCATGGACATTTTCATGCCCGTGCTGGACGGCGTGCGCACCCTGCAGAAACTGCGCACAGCCAATCAGGCGGTGGACGTGATCGTGATCACGGCGGCCAAGGACAAACCGACGATCCAGGCAATGCTCCGCAACGGCGTGATGGATTACATCATCAAGCCGTTCAAGTTTGAGCGCATTCAGCAGGCGTTGGAAAACTACCGGGCGTTTCGCCAGCAGTTGGAGCAGGAGGGCACCGTCTCCCAGGCGGAGGTGGACCAGCTGTTGTTCCGCTCCGCCGCGAAAAGCCCCCGGGAGCTGGAGACGCCGCCGAAAGGGCTGCACATGCACACGCTGGAGCAGATTGTCCGCCATCTGCGCCAGGAAAAGCAGCCGCTGTCGGCGGAAGAGGTGGCAGAGCGGGTCGGTATCGCCCGCGTGACGGCGCGCCGCTACCTTGAATACCTGGAAAAGAGCGGACGGGTGAAACGGGACGTGGCATACGGCGGCGTCGGCCGGCCGACCAACCGGTACGTGCTGGTGTGACGCACTTTTCAAAAAATGGCGGTCAGGGGTACGGCAGGGCGGACCAAAAGTATCAATCAGTGAGGAGAATTCCGGATGAACAAGGGACACGCACTGAAACCAGGGGATACGATCGGGATCATCGCCCCGGCAAGTCCTCCGAAAACAATCGACAGCGTACACAAGGCCAAAGCTGAGCTGGAAGCGTTGGGATTCAAGGTGGTACTGGGAAGAACCTGCTATGACAGCTATGGCGGCTATCTGGCGGGAACGCCCGAACAACGGGCAGCCGAACTGAACGAGATGTTTGCCGATCCCGACGTCGACGCCGTGATGGCTTTGCGCGGGGGCTACGGTTCGCCGCAAATCCTGCATCTTCTCGATTACGACATGATTGCGCAAAACCCGAAACTGTTCATCGGGTACAGCGACATCACCGCGCTGCACACGGCGCTCCGGCAGGAGGCGGGATTGGCGACCCTGCACGGTCCCAACGCATCGCCCGGACTGCTCAGCGGGACCAACGCGTATACGCGGGAATGTCTGCTGCGCGCCATGACCAGCACCGAGCCGCTGGGCGAGATCGTCAACCCGCCGGGGGAGGAGATCGTCTGCCTGGTGGAAGGAGAAGCGTGCGGCGAGATCGTCGGCGGCAATCTCTCGCTGGTGGCGGCGCTGGCGGGCACGCCCTATCAGGTGGATGCAAAAGGCAAGCTGCTCTTCCTGGAGGATGTGGACGAGGAGCCGTACCGGGTGGACCGCATGCTGACCCAGTTGGCGCTGGCCGGCACGTTTGCGGAGTGCGCCGGGATCATCCTCGGCACGTGGAACAACTGCACGTCGAAAAAACAGGACAGCTTCACCGTCCTCGACGTCATTTCCAACATGATCGCGCCGTATCAAAAGCCGATGATCTGGAATCTGCAGGCGGGCCATGGCGAAAACAACGCCGCCCTGCCGTTTGGCGTGCAGGCGTATCTTGACGCGACAGGCTGCCGGCTGATCGTCGAAGAGGCGGTCGTCCGGTAAAGGGGCCAATCAGGCGTACTCGCGGAAGGCCGGATTGCTGTCAGGGACGGGGAGATGTTGGCGGCGTCAGGCCGCAGCATCACCGGCGGAATAAACAGCAGTTCCCAGCGTAATACTAACATCGTTCTGAAGCATCTTCATGCGAGGAAAGGATGAAGTGACGCCGAATGAGCACTGCTGTGACAGGAGTGAAAAGCCCTTCCCTGACAGACGTGTTGAACAAACAGGTTGCCAACTGGAGCGTCCTGTACATAAAATTGCACCACTACCACTGGTATGTGACAGGACCCCACTTTTACACGCTCCACCAAAAGTTTGAAGAACTGTACAACGAGGCGGCCGGCTACGTGGATGAACTGGCGGAACGGCTGCTGGCAATCGGCGGACAGCCGGTCTCGACGATGAAAGCCTGTCTGGAGCAGTCGACCCTGCGCGAAGCGGCGGGAGGGGAGACTGCGGAACAAATGGTTCAGGCGGTAGTCGCCGACTTCCGGCAGCTCATCCGCGAGTTGGAGGAGGGAATGTCCATCGCCGAACAGGCAAATGACCAGGCGACCAGCGACATGTTCCTTGAGATCAGCACCAGCCTGCAAAAACACGTCTGGATGCTGCAGGCGTTTCTCGGCAGGCGGCCGTGAAAAATCCCCCCTGGGCTGCGATAAGGCCAAAGGGGGGATTTTTTTCGCCAAACAAATGGTGACGCCCATGTTCTCCATCAGGCCAGGAATGGTATGCACCTTTCTTGCCGAGAGACGCACCTCACGTGTTCCCAAAAAGCGGCCGCAGGTGGTACACTATTGTGGAACATCTAATGGACAAGAACGAGAAAGGATGTACGGTTCCCATGGCATCTCCTTACATCACATTCAGTCGCGAGCAGTGGAGAGGACTGCGGGCTTCCACGCCGCTTACCATATCAGACGAAGAATTGGCCTGTCTGCAGGGGTTGAACGAAAAGCTCTCCCTGTCGGAAGTGGCGGACATCTACCTGCCGCTCTCCCGGCTGTTGAACCTGTATGTGGGGGCCACCCAGGAACTGTATCATGCAACGCATACATTCCTCGGCAATCAGGACAAAAAGGTTCCGTTTATCATCGGCATCGCCGGCAGCGTCGCAGTCGGCAAGAGCACAACCGCCCGCATTTTGCAAACGCTTTTATCCCGTTGGCCCAATCATCCCAAAGTGGACCTGGTGACCACGGACGGTTTTCTCTACCCCAACCGCGTCCTCGAAGAGCGCGGCCTGATGAAGCGCAAAGGGTTTCCGGAAAGCTACAACACGAAGCGGCTGGTGTCGTTTCTGTCCGACGTCAAGTCCGGCGTGCCGGAAGTGGCTGCCCCTGTCTACTCCCATCTGGTGTACGACATCGTGCCCGGCGAGTGGCAAGTGGTCCGCGAACCGGATATCTTGATCGTGGAGGGGCTAAATGTCCTGCAGACGCCGATCGACGAAAAACAGCGCCGCGTCACGGAAGTCTTCGTCTCCGACTTTTTCGACTTCTCCATTTACGTCGACGCGCGTGAAGAGGACATCATGAAGTGGTACGTGGAGCGGTTCAAGCTGCTGCGCGAGACGGCCTTCTCCAACCCGGCCTCTTACTTCCGCCGCTATGCCAGCCTGACCGACGAAGAGGCGACAGAGGTGGCCACGAGCATCTGGATGGAGATCAACGGCATCAACCTGCGGAAAAACATCCTGCCGACGCGGGGACGCGCCCGACTGATCTTGGAAAAAGGGGCGGATCACATGGTCCAGAGCGTCAAGCTGCGCCGGCTGTAATCCGGTGAATCCCCAATCGCAAAAGGCCGATCCGGCTGGAGGATGTTTGCAGTGTGGACAACCCTGGTCCCTGGTATCGAAATGAGGAAAGGAACTGGTGACAGTGAAAATCGTCAGTGCCTGTCTGATTGGCTGTCAGTGCCGATATGACCAGCGCGCCTGTCTGGACGCGGAAACCGAGGCGCTGTTCAAGGAAGGCAAGGCCATTCCTGTCTGTCCCGAGCAGATGGGCGGTCTGCCGACACCGCGCACGCCGGCGGAGATCGTCGGCGGCGACGGTTTTGACGTCCTGGACGGGAAGGCCCGGGTAATCGACCGGAACGGCTGCGACGTGACGGACGCGTTTCTCGCCGGGGCCAGGCAGGCGCTCAAGCTGGCGCAGGCGGTGGGGGCCACGTCCGCCGTGCTGAAGGAAAACAGTCCTTCCTGCGGCAGTTCGTTTGTCTATGACGGGACGTTCTCCGGCAATAAAAAGGCCGGAGTGGGCGTGACGGCCGCGCTGCTGATCCGCAACGGCATCGCGGTCCAATCGGAGCAGAAGAAATAAACGGAAAAAACGGCGAGCGTTCTCTCCCTGATGCGCTGGCTGACCTGATCAAGCCGCCCAATGCGCGAACGAAAAAAAGGGCGGGGAAAAGAGAACATAAGGCCAGCCGGCGAAACCATGCAAACAGGCCCGAGGTGCTGCCTCGGGCCTGGCTGTTTTCTATTTCGTTTCTACGGCGTGTCCGCCAAATTCGTTTCGCAGGGCAGCCACCACTTTGCCGTGGAAGGTGTCTTCCTCCAGCGAGCGGTAGCGCATCAAAAGGGACATCGCGATCACTGGCGTTGCCACTTGCAGGTCCAGTGCCGTCTCCAGCGTCCATTTGCCTTCGCCGGAGGAGTGCATGACGCCGCGAATGCTGTCCAGCTTCGCGTCTTTGCGGAAGGCCCGCTCGGTCAGATCCATCAGCCAGCCGCGGATGACGGAGCCGTTTGCCCAGACGCGCGCCACTTCGGCGTAGTCAAACGTGTAGCCGCTCTTCTCCAGCACCTCAAAGCCTTCGCCGATCGCCTGCATCATGCCGTACTCGATGCCGTTGTGCACCATTTTCAGGAAGTGTCCGCTGCCTGCTTCCCCTGCGTACAGGTAGCCGTTTTCAACAGTGATATCCTTTACCATCGGTTCGATATGGGCAAACGCCTCCTTGTCCCCGCCGATCATCATGCAGGCGCCGTGCCGCGCCCCTTCCATGCCGCCGCTTGTGCCGACGTCGAGGAAGTGGATGTCCTTTTGCTTAAGCTTGTGATAACGCTCAACCGACTGCTTGTAGTTGGAATTTCCGCCGTCAATCACGATGTCGCCGGGGGACAGCAGGCCGGACAGTTGGTCAATCAGCTTGTCCACGATGTCTCCTGCGGGCACCATCAGCCACACGACACGCGGCGCAGACAGTTTCGCGACCGCCTCTTCGACCGAAGCGGCCGGAATCGCTCCGTGCTTGCTCAGTTCAGCGGCAGGTGCGGGGTCGACGTCATAGGCGACGACCTCATGCCCGTGCGAGAGCAAGTTCAGGGTGAGATTGTATCCCATTTTGCCTAATCCAATCATCGCTAATTGCATTGTGATCGAAACACTCCTTATCCAGGTTCTCCAGGTGTCCAGGTTGTCAAACATGCAGAATCTGACCTAGCTGTATTATATGACAAAAATATTCACGTTTCATCATAAATGAAGAAAATTTTTTTCAAAATGACTTCGACCCGGACATTGCCTATAATGTGAACGAGAATGTTAGTGAACCAGAAAGGCACGATTGGGAGGTGCATGTCGTTGCCTGATTCCACACCGCGTGTTTCTGAAAGCGTGCTCGCCAAACTGCGTGCCGTTTATTCGCAGCTCAGCAGCAAAGAACAGCAGGTGGCCCGCTACATCCTGGAGCATGCGAGCGACATTGTCCATTTGTCCATTACCGAGTTGTCCGAGCTGTGCGAATGCGCTGATGCGACTGTTTTTCGCCTCTGCCGGCGATTGGGCTTTCGCGGATTCCAGGCGTTCAAGATTGCGCTGGCTAGCGAAGTAACCAACCCCAAGCAGGTGATTTACCAGGAAATCAACCTGGACGATGAAGACGTGCTGTCGATTGCCGGCAACATTTTTGCCGCAAACATGGAGACGCTGCGCGATACGCTGCACATACTCAACCGCGACGTACTGTCCACTATTATTGACTGGCTGGCGGGTGCCAAACGCATTGAATTCTACGGATCTGGCGGATCGGCTGCCATCGCCCAGGACGCCTATCACAAGTTCATGCGCACCGGGATTCCCTGTATTCATCACTCCGATGCACACTACCAGGTGATGTCGGCTTCCCTCCTGCGGGAAGGGGATGTGGCGGTGGGGATTTCCCACTCCGGTTCGAACAAGGACATTTTGAAAGCGCTGCACGTGGCCAAGGACGCGGGAGCGAAAACGATCGGCATCACCAGTTACGGAAAATCGCCGTTGGTAAAACTGGCGGACTGCTGTCTGTATACAACTTCGCGGGAAACGTTGTTCCGCACGGAAGCGCTCTCCGCCCGCCTGGCCCAGCTTTTCCTGATCGACCTGTTGTACGTGGCGGTCTCGCTTCGCCGGGAAGCGCAAACGATCGAGAACATCCAGCATATACGGGAAGCCATTTCCTTAAAACGCCTTTGACCGCGGGCGTTTTTTTTATTGGAAATAATACTGGTTGCGGAGCACATCACGAGCACTTTTTGAAACAAATTTTTTTCTCATGTATTAACAAAAGAAAAAAATTTCGATATAATCACCTTGACATCTTGAAAGCGGATACACATGAAGGGTGAGACGATAATGAACGAGACGTATTTTATCGGACTGGACATCGGCACCACCAGCACAAAGGCGATTGTGTTCACACGCTCCGGTTCGATCAAGGGAACGGGGAATGTCGATTATCCCCTGCTCGTTCCGCAGCCTTCTTGGGCGGAACAGGAGCCGGACGCGATTTTTAACGCGGTCATTCAGGCACTCCGCCAGGCGATTGCCCAGGCCGGGGCAAAACAGTCGGACATCGCCGGCATCGGGTTCAGCACGGCCATGCACAGCCTGATCGCCGTAGACGACAGCGGCAATCCGCTGACCAATGTCATCATCTGGGCGGACAACCGCAGTGTGGAGCAGACGGAGCGCTTGAAACAGGACGGCACCGGTCACCGGATATACCTGGCCACCGGGACGCCGATCCATCCGATGTCTCCGCTGACCAAACTGATCTGGATGAGGGAGAAGGACCCCGATACGTTCCGCAAGGCGGCCAAGTTTCTCTCGATCAAGGAGTACGTGATTTATCGGCTCTTTGGCCAATACGTGGTCGATTATTCCATCGCGTCGGCCACGGGGCTGTTCAATCTGAAGCGGCTTGACTGGGACGAGGAGGCGCTGCATGTCGCCGGCATCTCTGCGCAGCAGTTGAGCGAGCCTGTTCCGACCACACACGTGCTGCGCGGCCTGGACAAGCGCTACGCGGACGAAATCGGCATCGATCCCGATACGCCGTTTGTGGTAGGGGCAAGTGACGGGGTGCTGGCCAACCTGGGCGTCGGCGCGATCGAGCCGGGTCAGGTGGCGATCACCATCGGCACGAGCGGCGCTGTGCGGACCGTTGTGCCGGAGCCGATTACAGATCAGAAGGGACGAACGTTTTGTTACGTCTTGACGGACAAGCACTGGGTAATCGGCGGTCCGACCAACAACGGGGGATTGATGCTGCGCTGGTTCCGCGATGAGTTTAGCTGGCCCGAAGTGGAAAAGGCCAAGGAATTGGGCGTCGATCCGTACGACGTGATGATTCAGGCGGCCAAGGACGTACCGGCCGGAGCGGAAGGCCTGCTGTTCCTGCCGTTTTTGTCCGGGGAGCGAGCGCCCTGGTGGAATCCGCAGGCGCGCGGGTCGTTTTTCGGCATCGGCCTGCACCACAAGCGGCAGCACTTTATCCGCGCCGTGCTGGAAGGGATTTTGTTCAGCGTGTACAGCGTGGGGATTGCCCTTCGCGACTTGGCCGGAGGTGCGCGGGAGATTCGCGCGTCCGGCGGCTTTGCCCGCTCCAAGGAGTGGCGGCAAATCATGGCGGACATGTTTGGGTATGAGGTATTGATTCCGGGAACCCACGAAAGTTCCAGTCTGGGGGCGGCCGTGCTGGCGATGCATGCTGTCGGTGCCATCCGCGACCTGTCCGAGGTAAACGATCTGCTGCGCATTGTTCACCGCCACGAGCCGGATCTGGAGCGCTCCGGCACCTATCTGGAGTTGTTTTACATTTACGAGCGGGTTTATCTCAACCTGCTTGAGGAATACAAGCTCATCGCCGACTTTCAACAACGGTCGAGAGCATCGCTTAACACTCGATAAAAAGGAGGGGTCATGATGCCGTTGGTCATCACCTTGCTGGCTATTCTCATCCTGCTTATTCTGATCACTCGATTCAAGGTAAACCCGTTCATTACCCTGTTGATCGTTTCCGGCTTTGTCGGGATCGCTTCGGGGATGCCGCTCGACAAAATCGTCGATTCCATCAAGGAAGGGATGGGCGGCACGCTTGGATTTATCGCTATCGTACTCGCACTGGGAACCATGCTGGGGAAAATGATGGCGGAGTCCGGCGGTGCAGAGCGGATCGCCCGTACGCTGATCAACCTGTTTGGCGAAAAGAACGTCCACTGGGCGATGATGTTCGTGGCGTTCATCGTTGGGATTCCTGTTTTCTTCCAGGTAGGCTTTGTGCTGCTGATTCCGCTTGTCTTCACCATCGCCCGTCAAACGGGCATGTCCCTGCTGAAGATTGGCATCCCGCTGATTGCCGGGCTGTCCATCGTGCACGGGATTGTTCCGCCCCATCCGGCGGCGATGGCGGCCGTCGATATTTTTCAAGCGGACGTGGGCAAAACGATTGTGTACTCCATTCTGGTTGGCCTCCCGTCGGCGATCGTCGCCGGGCCTCTCTACGGAAGCTGGATCAGCAAACGGATCAAGACCAGCATCTCCTCGGAGCTGGCGGCACAGTTGGCGGAACCGAAGCAGGACCGCGAACTTCCCGGGTTTGGCATTACCGTTTTTACGATTTTGCTTCCGGTCATCCTGATGCTGGGGGCGACCATCGCAGACGTTACGCTGCCGAAGGAACACGCGGTGCGCGTGTGGGCTGACTTCATCGGCAACCCGATCACGTCCCTGCTGATTGCAACCGTGATCTCGTTCTGGACGCTGGGCTTTGCCCGCGGATTTAACAAGGATGACATACTGAAGTTCACCAACGACTGCCTGGCACCGACGGCCACCATTCTGCTGGTGATCGGGGCAGGCGGCGCGTTCAACAAAGTGCTGCTCAACAGCGGAGTGGGCGATTACATTGCCGATCTGGCCACGGCGTCGGCCATCTCCCCGATCTTCCTCGGATGGCTGATCGCGGCGCTGATCCGCGTTGCCACCGGTTCGGCGACGGTGTCCATGATGACCGCTGCGGGCATTGTCGCCCCGATTGCGCAGCAAATGCCCGGAGTCAGTCCGGAGCTGCTGGTGCTGGCCACCGGCGCGGGATCGCTCATCCTGTCTCACGTAAACGATTCCGGTTTCTGGCTGATCAAGGAATACTTCAACATGAGCGTTCAGGATACGTTGAAGTCCTGGACAGTCATGGAAACCATCCTGTCTGTCACGGCCATCATCCTGATCATGGGCTTGTCCCTGATTATCTGAGATATCAGGCGGTGCTATTCTGGAAACAGGAAGCACCGTGCGCCATCCCCCACTGCGCGTGGGGGATGTTTTTTTTGTGGTCTGTGCATGACGCGGCCTACACGTCGGCTGTGGGGGCAAACATCCGGATGAATCGGCGGGCTGCCTTGGACAGATGGCGGCCGGTCTGCCAGACGACGGCAGCGGAGGAGGAAATGGAGGTGCCGGTAATCTCCAGACAGTCAAGCGTATCGCTGGCCTGGGTCTCCCAGGCGGAGCGGGGCACGATCGACGCTGCCACTCCGGCTCTCACCATGCTGACGATCAGCGAGATGTCAGGACATTCACAGATGACGTGTGGATTTACGCCCAGTCGGGAAAACTCCCGGACCAGCATCTCGTAGATACCCAGCCCCGGCGCGCTGGGCATGATCAGCGGATGATCGGCGATGTCCCGCATGTGGATCCGGCCGGTGCCGGCCAGCGGGGAGGAGTCGGGAACGATCAGCACGAACGGCTCCTCGTCCAGCGGGATGGTGGTGCAGCCGGACAGCGAATGAGGCAGGCGGACGATGGCGACTTCGATCGTCCGCCGCTCCAGCCACTGGCTCAGCAACTGCGTATCTCCTTTCCACACCTTGTAGATGATCAGCGGATACTGCTGCTGAAACCGGCGGATTTGTTCCGGCAGGCCGTAGGAGGAGAGAGCGCTTACGCCGATTGACAGCGTGCCGCGGATGCCGGCCCCGGTTTCCTGTACCTCTGCGATCGCTTCCTCCATCTGGTGCACGATGTTGAGCGCCTGCCGGTAGAGTGTGACGCCCGCCTCCGTCAGCTCGATTCGTTTTCCCACACGTTCCACCAGCGCGACGCCCAGTTCTTCTTCCATTTGCTTCAACTGCTGGCTGAGGGGCGGCTGGGCCATGCGCAATCGCTTGGCGGCCCCGGTAATCTGCCCTTCTTCGGCAATGGCGATAAAATAGCGCAACTGACGAATGTCCACCGCGCAAGCCTCCGTTTCTTCCATATTGTTTTCATATGGATATGAGATTGAATCAATATTTTTCATATCATACGAGCTATGATAGCATATGTCTCGGCAACAAAACATGAGAAGCAAGCGAAAAAAAGAAGGGACATGTAAAATGCGTACATGGTTGGATCACATCTTTCGTTTGCGTGCTTTTGACACGACCGTCCAACGGGAAATCACGGCCGGATGCATCGGCTTTGTCACAATCGTCTATATCGTCGCCGTCAACGCTTCGATCTTGCAGGACGCCGGGATTCCTCTGGAAGCCGGTATCCTGGCGACGGTGCTGACTGCGTTTGCCGGTTCGCTGCTGATGGCGTTCTGGGCCAACGCACCGATGATTCTGGTGCCGGGAATGGGCATCAACGCGCTGTTTACCTATACGCTGTGCCAGACGATGGGACTGCCCTGGCAGCAGGCGCTGGCCGCCGTCTTCCTCGCCGGGCTCCTGTTTTCCATCATCGCTTTCACACGGGCGGCGACTCTGCTGTCGGAGGCGATCCCCGTCTCTCTCAAAGAGGCGATCACGGTGGGGATCGGCTTGTTTCTCACCTTTATCGGGCTGCAGAAAGGGGGCTTGATCGTCACCAATCCCTCCACGTTTGTCGCCTTGGGCAATTTGGCCAGCCCGCAGGTGATCGTCACGCTGGCGACACTTGTCCTGACGCTGGTTTTGTTCATCCGAAACGTGCCGGGAAACTTTCTGATTGGGATTGCTGCCGGGACGGTGATGGGGATGCTGGCGGGGTTGGTACAGCCGGAAACAGGCGGACTGGCCTCCTTGTCGCTGCACGAATACGGCCGGGTGTTCGCCGGCTTGTCCTTCTCCGGGGTGTGGACGCTGACGTTCTGGGCCGCTGTGTTTTCGATGGCGATGGTGATCGTCTTTGAAAATATCGGCCTGCTGCACGGCCATACCGGCATGCTGGGCCAGCCGCAGAAGTTTCAACGCTCCCTGCAGGCGACTGCCGTGTCCACCGCCCTGAGCGGCATGCTGGGCACCAGCCCCACGGTGGCTTCGGTGGAATCGGCCGCCAGTATTGCCGCCGGAGGGAGAACCGGCCTTACCTCGCTGGTCACCGGCGTGCTCTTCCTGCTGACGCTGGTGTTCCTGCCGCTGGTCAAGCTGATTCCCGACAGCGCGATTGCGCCGGTGTTGATCATCATCGGCGGGCTGATGCTGCAACACGTGCAGAACATCAACCTGCGTGATTTCACGGAAGGTTTTCCATCCTTCCTGATCATCGCCCTGATTCCGCTGTCCTACAGCATCGTGGACGGGATCGCCTTTGGCTTCGTCGCCTATCCGCTGCTGAAGCTCGCCCTTGGCAAACGCCGGGAGGTGCCGGCGCTGCTCTACGTGATCGCTGGGCTGTTCCTGCTGAACATGGTGCTGCCCTTTGTAGCGTAGTGCAATCCGCCAGCCGCGGCGAATCGTGTGACAGGCCAATCCGCACGTCTCTTTTCGTCGACAGCCGTCTTTCGCCAGCTGTGCGCGGGGCGGCTGTTCGTCGTGACAACCTGCTTTTGCCGTGTTCGGCAATTTCCATGCTCCTCTTGCCAGGCGGGCGCATATCTTGTAGGTGAATCACGACAAAGGAGACCAGATCGAGATGAGCGGATACTGGTATGGACCTTTTCAGTACACTTCTTACTTGCCCGTGCGGCTCGCCGCGCTGGAGGGGTACGATGAGCGGATGAAGGTCGTCCTCCGGATGTTGCAGGAAGGCATTGCGGGAGAGCGGCGGGATGAGCTGTTATACGACTTTCTGATCGAGCAAGCACCGACCGAGCAGGAAAAACAGGTGATTGCCGGCATCCGCGATGACGAGCGGAGACACCGCCGGCTGTTTCTCCAGATCTACGGCCAGTTGACCGGACAGCGTCCTGCGGCACACTATGAGATCGAGGCGCTGCAGCCTCCGGTGAGCTATCTGGACGGGATTGAGCAGGCCCTGTTTGGCGAATTGAAAACGTTCGAACGTTACCGCACGATCTATAAATACATGCTGCTGCAGTATCGGGATACCGTGTTTGAAATCATGACCGATGAGCTGAAGCATGCCAGCTATTACAACTGGCTGTACGCCAGAAACAGGTGACACAGCCGATGGCCGCCTCTGTTGGTTGGGAGCGGCTGACAATCCATACTGATGCGAAATAGCAAGCAAAACCGCCCGAAAACGGAGCGGTTTTTTTGCTTCCGGTGATGGCACGACGTACTCGCCGCACAGCAAGACCGGTTTTTCCGAATAGCATCGGTCAAAGTGCGTCTGCCCATCGTGCATATTCGACTGTTGTAGGGCCCAGCAGCATGTAGTACAATACCCATGAATATGATAACAATTATCACTATCAATTATTGAGCAGAAAATATGCCTGAACCGGAGATGATGAGCATGCAGCAAAGTGACTGTGACAAACTGGAACGGCACTTTTTTGTCAGCAGACGCGAGATGGACAATGCTGTCTGGTCCGGCCCCGCGTCCGAACTGTTGGAAACAGCACAAATGTCCAGCCTGATCAGTGTGTACGCCCGACTGCTCAAAGCAGCGGATCTGGCTCCTGCCGCCACCTTTTTCAGCGGGTGGCTGAGCGGACCGGCCCTGGCCGTCCAGTACGCGATGTCCGTCTGGAACAAGACGTTTGACCTGTCGCTGAACAACCTTAGCGTGCAGTTGTACAACCAGGACGGCTATTACCGGTTCTCGTTCATGCTCAACCGCTGGGCGGAGGAGGACGGGCCGGCCGATGAGGCAGCGAGAACAGAGTGGCGCAGCAGTGTGCTTCAAGATGTGTATGGAAACACGCTCAGGCCGCTTTTGGAGGCTGTTGCTGCTGCATCCGGGGTGCATGTCGGCCAATTATGGGGACAGCTTCCGGCCCGATATCATTACGAACGGAACGAATGGCTCAAGGCGGCGGAGCATGAGCTGTTGCGCCGCCGGATCGCTGACGACTTCCGTTTTTTGACCGAGCAGCTTGACCCGCAGGTGTTCGGCCAAGCGAAAAATCCGTTGGGGGTGAAGCTGCGGCTGATCGAAGACCTGTGCGATTCCGAGCGGCACGTCAGCATAAAAAGCGCCTGCTGTCTCTACTACCGCACGGAGGGTGGCCGTTACTGCTACACCTGTCCGCGTCTGAAAGAAGCAAAGCGGGCGGAGATGAGAGCCAGCATGAGAGCGGAGGCGGCTCAGACGAAGGCCTAACGCCATTGACAGACGGCTGTCATCCGCGAAAGAGTCGCCACTGCATCGGCCGTCTTTTCCTTGCGGGTGCAAAACGGGTATTTTTTCCTGAAACGATGCGCTGCGGACGCCGTCTAACCTTATAAAGAAAATGTAAACAGCCCACCATGAATCGAGGGGATACCATGCGCGCGTTGCTTGTGCTCTGCCTGCTGGTCGGGCTGCTCCTTGGCTGCACGGCGTCGAAAGAGAAGCCGAACGACCAGGCCCAACCCGGCAGGGAGCCCATTACGGCACCATCGGATCAACCGCCCGCCACGGCTCCGTCCGACCAGCCAAACGATGCCGTTCCTGCACAGCCGGATGACGGACAAACACAATACGAAAATGACCGGTTTCAAGGCGTAACGGTGAAAACGACAAACGAACATACGTATGAAGTAAAAGGAAAAGCGCGTGTATTTGAGGGCGTCGTTCACTACGTCGTCGAGGACGGTCACAATGAACTGGCGGCGGGGGTGACTCAGGCGTCCGCCGGGGCGCCGGAGTGGGGAGAGTTTCACTTTACGCTTTCCGTGAAGAAGGAGAATCCCAATACGTCGCTCACGCTGATTTTGTTTGAAGAAAGTGCAAAAGACGGCAGCAGAGTGATGGAACTTCCCATTCCATTGCCCTGATGTCTATGTGGCAGATGACACGTGCGCACCGCACGGGTCTCAGTGTGCAGACCAAGTGGCCGGTTTCGAGGAGAACACGTTTCCGTCATCCTCGTGTCAGCAGGTCGATGCAAAGCCCCGTTCACAGCGATACGGGCCTTTCGGATGCCAGAAACGTCACCCCCACCGGGAAGCTCCGGTGTGGGTGACTGTGTTAGCGGACAGCCGCTTAGTCCTTGGCTGTCTTCCAGTATTCGTATGCGTGGACGGCATTCCCCTTGTACGACGGGTGCTCTGCCAAGAGATTGGGCAGTTTTTCGAGCTGACGCATCATTTCCGCTTTCCCTTCCTCGTGGAACGTGATGTGTTCTCCTTCTCCGCTTTCCTTCATTTCCACGGCGATGATCAGCTTCTTGTTCAACTCGTCGGCAAATCTCAATTCATCCTTGGACACGGCGGCGATGCCACCCGGTCCTTCGGCGTAGTCGCGAAAAGCCATCAGCGTCACATGGTCCAGCCGGGCGATTACCCATTTGCTGAAAGGGGTTCCGGGGTCGTCCGGGACGTCAAACTGATCCAGCCAGACGGCCAGGTCGCAGCTTGTCTCCAGGTTGGAATCCCGTTTCGTCTCTTCCACGAACGCGTCGAGATTGCTCATCCACTGCCGCAGCACCTCGTCTCTGTCCTCCCGCCAGACGGGCATGACGTAGGGCTCAATGTCCAGATGGATGCCGCGGAACTTCTGATTGGGAGCGACATTTTGATTGTAGCCTTTCACGTAGCGGACCAACTTCAGCATCCGCTCCCGGTACTGCTCCAGGGCCCAGATCGGGTGTCCGCCCATCGCGTGCACCTCGATTCCAGCTTCCGTTGCCTTTTCCACAAAATCGGCGTACGCCTCGTAGGGCTGCTCCAGGTCCAGCCGCACGTACAGCAAATTGATTCCCTGCTCTTTGGAAAAGGCGAGAATCTCGTCCCCTTCGGTAATCGCGTGCTCGGCGTGCCATATGTACGTGCCGAGCAGCGGCTTCGTCGTCGAGTCCGTATGCTTGATCATGTTTCGCCAGTAGCGGTAATCGTGAACCGCGACGCCGGTGAAAGACGAATGTCTGCCCAGCCGCGATGTCACTTCGGCGAGCTGAGCGTCCATCTCTTCCGCGCCCACCCCAAAAAACGTCGTGTGCGGCTCATGCGGCATCTCTTTTGTGTTGACGGCAATGATCACCTGTTTGCCGAGGGCGTCCGCCGCCTCCATCTCGTTCTTGACGATCGCTTCGATGCCATTGGAGCCGTCCACCTTGTTGCGGTACGCCATCAGGGTGACGTGGTCAAATGTGTCGATCATCCATGTGCTGAACGGCATATCGGCTGTTCCCGGCACCGGAAATTGATCGAACCAGGCGGCCATGTCGGTGCCCACTTCCAGACCGTTCTCCTCTCGGGCTGCGGTCACAAACGCTTCGATGTTTCCCATCCATTGTTTCAGTACGGCGGGTTGATCGTCGTACCACTCGTCAAGCAGGTACGGCTCGATGTCCAGGTGCACCCCCCGGATGCGTTCCACCTGGTCCACTGTGCGGTTGTATCGTTTTACCCAGTCCACGAGGCCGAGCATTCGCTCCCGGTCGACAGTAAGCGCCCAGCGCGGATGTCCGCCCAAGGCGTGCACGTCGATACCGGCCAACTGAGCCTCCCGGATGAACGGACGGTAGTAGTCAAAGGGCTTGTCCCTGTCGATGCGCAGATAGATCAGATTGATCCCTTGGTTTTTGGCAAAGTCAAGAATTTTTTGGCGTTGGGTGTCGATCAGCTCTGCCTGCCAGATCCAGGTTGCTTTTTTCCCCTTGTCGGGCGACGAAAAGCCGACCAGAAAACCGGCAGCCAGACAGAGTAACAGGTAGAGAAAACGAGCTGGTTGCATGGCAAGATCCTCCGTTGAGTAGTTGGTGCGTACAGGCCACTTGTCAAGCGAAAGAACTGCTATCGCTCGGGGGGGATTTACACTTTTCCCATCTTATTACAAGGGAAAAAGCAGCTACAAGTGAACATTAGCCTACTTTCGGGTATGAAAAAACGAACATAAAAAAACAGGCTGTCCCGAAAGACAGCCTTTTGGCAGGGGAGTGTTCCCCGCATCCAATTTGTTTACAACCGGGCCATGCCCATGGCCTTTTCCACTTTGTGCAGCATCTGGTTGGCAACGCGGTTCGCCTTTTCGGCGCCGGCAGAGAGAATGGCGTCCAGTTCCGGCGAGTCGATCAGCTGGTGGTAGCGATCCTGGATCGGTCTCAGCGTCTCGATGACCACCTCGGCCAGATCGGTTTTAAAGACGCCGTAGCCTTTGCCGGCGTACATCTCTTCCAGCTCCTCCAGAGATTTGCCGGAGCAGAGCGAGTAGATGGTCAGCAAGTTGGAGATGGCCGGCTTGTTCTGCTTGTCGTAGCGGACGGCGTTGTCGGAATCGGTCTGCGCCCGCTTGATTTTTTTCGCGATTGTGTCCGGCTCGTCAAGCATGGAGATGTACGCGCCCTGGTTGGGATCGGATTTGCTCATTTTCTTGGTCCCGTCCTGCAGCGACATGATTCGCGCGCCCACTTCCGCCACGCGGATTTCCGGGATGGTGAAGATCTCGCCGTAGCGTTTGTTGAAGCGGATGGCCAGGTCGCGGGTCAGTTCCAGGTGTTGTTTCTGGTCCTCACCGACCGGGACGTAATGCGTGCCGTACAGGAGAATGTCGGCCGCCATCAGCGGCGGATAGGCCAGGAGGCCCGCCGGGATGGACTCGCCGCGCCCTTGGGATTTGTCCTTGTATTGGGTCATTCGCTCCAGTTCGCCCACGTAGGAGGTGCAGAGCATGATCCAGCCGAGCTTGGCGTGGGCCGGTACCTCCGATTGGATAAACAGGGTCACTTTCTCAGGGTCAAGGCCGACAGCCAGGTAGAGGGCGGCCAGGCGGCGAATGTTTTCGCGGAGCGCGGCCGGGTCCTGCGGAACGGTGATGGCGTGCTGGTCGACGATACAGAAGTAGCAGTTGAATTCATCCTGCAGCGGGACGAAGTGCTTCATCGCGCCCAGGTAGTTGCCCAGGGTGAGGATGCCGCTGGGCTGGATGCCGGAAAAGATGGTTTTCATTATTGGATTCGCTCCTTTCCAAATGTGACGATGAAGTTGAAGATCAATAAAAAAGGTCCATCCGCCCATAACAGGGACGGATGAACCGCGGTGCCACCCTTCTTATTTCAATCCACGACCGTGCCATATATGTGCGTGCTCGTGGTTGAAATCGCTTTGTTCCGTACCAGTGATACGGTGTCCGTTGTAACGTGCGGACGTTCACGCCGAAGCCTACTGCCGCCGGGCGGGTTCGGTCCGGAGCTCGGAAGCCCATTCAACATCCAGTTGACGCTGATTCGCACCAGCCATCAGCTCTCTTCAGTCTCCTGTGATGCCTACTCTTCTTCCTCATCGCCATGTACTTCCTCTTTGAGCTAACATTTTACCGATTGCCCGGCAAAAAATCAAGGGAGATCCCTTTTGGATCGACGAAAAGGGCGGTTGGGTTGGTTCGGTTCGGTTGGCCGGGAATTGCTCTTGGGGGCTGACGAAATGAACAAAAAACGGTGATTTTCGCATTGCTCGGCCTGTTCCTCTTGTCTTCTCCATTTATATATGTAAAAGGAACGTTGGTAAGTTTGGAGAAAAAGGTACGCCACTATCTCATTACCGAGAGAAATATTGATGAGAAGCTGATCGTTCGCATCGATGGCGTATTCGGGAAGCTTCCGGTCTTCGGTGCAGAGGTGGTTTTTGCAGATGAACCTGATGTAAGATACTATTACACGGAAAGAAACGGGAAAATAATCCCTTTACAGCCATCGTTTAAACACAGAGGATATAAATACAAACACAAATAAGTCCCCAGGCGCTGGCTGGTACTATCCCATCTTCGCTCAATGGTTCTAGACGGCCTCGCCCTGACACCACGACTGCATGCAGCTGTATACCAGCAAAGAGGAATGCGGATACGGCGCCAACGCGCTGTACCGAACCGTACTGTCACCGAGTGAATTGACATAATTATTTAAAAATACGGAATGTGAGCTCCCTTGACCAGCGCAAGCCGTCTGCAAGGGGGGCGCACATCACAAGGAGGCATGAATGATGACGACAACAGCGACGTTAAACGACGCGGTGGAACAAATCAAGGAGCAGGTGATCGCGTGGAGGCGCTATCTGCACCAGTATCCGGAGCTGTCTTTCCACGAGGAACAGACGGCCCAATTCGTATACGATACACTCCTGTCGTTTGGCAACCTGGAGGTGCATCGTCCGACGAAGACCAGCGTCATGGCACGGCTGATCGGCTCCCAGCCGGGGCGGGTCCTGGCGATGCGGGCGGACATGGATGCCCTGCCGATTACCGAAGAAAACACGTTTGATTTTGCCTCGAAAAATCCGGGCGTCATGCACGCCTGCGGACACGACGGCCACACGGCGATGCTGCTTGGGACAGCCAAGATTTTGTCGGGGATGAAAGACCGGATCAAAGGCGAGGTGCGTTTTCTGTTCCAGCACGCAGAAGAACTGTACCCCGGCGGAGCGGAAGAAATGGTGCAGGCGGGCGTGATGGACGGCGTCGACGTAGTGATCGGCACGCACTTGTGGTCGCCGCTGGAGTATGGCAAAGTCGGCATTTGTCCCGGGCCGATGATGGCTGCACCGGACACGTTCTGGATCACGGTCCTGGGTAAAGGGGGCCACGCTGCTCTGCCCCACCAGACCGTCGACAGCATCGCGATTGCCGCACAGGTGGTGACCAACCTGCAGCACATCGTCTCCCGCAATACCGATCCGCTGGACAACCTGGTCGTTTCCGTCACCCAGTTTGTCGGCGGCACCATGCACAACGTAATTCCGGGATCGGTCAGCATCTGCGGTACGGTGCGCAGCTTCGACCAGAAACTGCGCGAGTCTGTCCCGGCCCTGATGGAGCGGGTGGTTAAAGGGATTACGGAAGCGCACGGCGCCTCGTACGAGTTCAAGTACGAGTTTGGCTACCGTCCGGTCATCAACGACGCCGACGTGACCAGGCTGATGGAGGAAGTGGTGGTGGAGACGCTGGGTCCCCAATGGGTGGAGCATATCAAGCCAAACATGGGCGGCGAGGATTTCTCCGCCTTCCAGCAAAAAGCGCCGGGCTGCTTCTTCTACGTGGGTGCCGGCAACAAGGAGAAAGGCATTATCTACCCGCATCACCATCCGCGCTTTACCGTGGACGAGGATGCGCTGCAGGTGGGCGTGAAGTTGTTTGTCAACGCTGCCCGCAAAATCGTGATGTGACCGTTCCCTGGGGATGGCTTGCTTGTCCGCCGCTCCGCCAGGCGGCGGCAGCACCTCTTGGCGGGAACACCCATGCGCAGATTGACACAGTCTGAATCGCACAGGTTCGAACAGAAACGGAAGGGAGAGGTAAGGGTCCCATGAAGGTGATTCATGTATTGGCGTTGCTGCCGTTTATCGGCATTCTCGCCTGCATCCCGCTGGTTAACCGCGTCACCCCATACGTGTTCGGTCTGCCGTTTCTCCTCTTTTGGGTCGTCATGTGGGTCGTGCTCACATCGGTGATCATGGCAGTCGTGTACAAACTGGACCCGGCGAACAGGGAGGAGGATGCAAAATGAACGCCGCGCTGCTGGTCATTTTCGCCTTTCTGGCGCTTTCTCTCTACCTCGGCATCCGGGCGCGCAAAGGCAAGGACATGAATCTGGAGCAGTGGACAGTGGGGGGGCGCGGCTTCGGCACCATTTTGGTCTTTCTCCTGATGGCGGGGGAAATCTACACCACGTTTACATTCCTCGGCGGCAGCGGCTGGGCCTACAGCAAGGGCGGCCCGACGTTCTACATCATCGCGTACGGCGCGCTGGCCTACGTTCTCTCCTACTGGCTGCTCCCCGCCATCTGGCGCTATGCCAAGGAGCACAAGCTGGTCTCCCAGTCGGACTTTTTCGTCAGCAAGTACAACAGCCCGTATCTGGGCATCCTGGTCTCGCTCGTCGGCGTGGCGGCGATGATTCCCTATCTGGTGCTGCAGCTCCAGGGCCTGGGGATCATCGTGTCGGAAGCGTCGTACGGCAGTATCTCCCGTCAGGCGGCCATCTGGATCGGGACCATCGCCGTCACCTTGTACGTCATGGTCTCGGGCATTCACGGCTCCGCCTGGACAGCGATGCTCAAGGACATCATGATTCTGTTTGTCGTCGTCTTTCTCGGTCTCTATCTGCCATTCCACTACTACGGCGGCATTCAGCCGATGTTTGAAGCGGTGGAAGCGGCGATGCCCGGATTTCTCGCCCTGCCGGAGAGCGGCATGAGCCCCTCCTGGTTTATCTCCACGGTGCTTCTGACCGTGCTGGGCTTCTACATGTGGCCGCACACGTTCGGTTCCTCCTACTCGGCGGAAAACGAGCGGGTGTTCCGAAAAAATGCGATCATCATGCCGCTCTACTCGCTGGTGCTGCTGTTTGTGTTTTTTGTAGGGTTTGCCGCCATTCTGCAGGTGCCCGGTCTGAAGGGGGCGGACGGCGACCTGTCGCTCCTGCGCCTGTCCATCCAGACGTTTGACCCGTGGTTTGTCGGCGTGATCGGGGCAGCGGGCCTGCTGACCGCCATCGTGCCAGGGTCGATGATCCTGATGGCCGCCTCCACGCTGCTGGCGAAAAACGTGTACAAGGTGTTCGCCCCGCAGGCGAGCGACGCGCAGATTTCCAAGCTGGCCAAGTACCTGGTGCCGGTGGTGGCGCTCATCTCCCTCTACTTTACGTTTGAAGGCGGCAGTGCAATTGTCGCGCTGCTCTTGATGGGGTACAGCCTGGTGACGCAGCTGTTTCCCGCTCTCTTGTTCAGTCTGATGAAGCGCAATGTGGTGACCAAACACGGGGCAGCGGCCGGCATTATCGCCGGGGTGGCCACGGTGGCTGCCATTACGCTGAGCGAGACCACGGTCGGCAGCCTGTTTCCCTTTTTGCCGCAGGCGATTCAGGATCTGAACGTCGGCATCGTCGCGCTGATCGTCAACGTCGTGGTGATGGTGGCAGTCAGCCTGGTGATGCGAAGCAGGAGCGCGATCGGCGACAAAAACGCGCATGCCGCGTAAGCGATTTGACATGGCTTTCATTCCCTTCTATCATCAGAGGGAAAGCAAGATCATTGTTGAGGGAAGGTAGGGAGATCACATGTTGGATATCCGGTATCACGGCCACTCCTGCGTACAGTTGACGAGTGGGGAACATTCGATCATCGTGGACCCGTTCATCTCCGGCAATCCGCTGGCGACGACCGCGCTGTCCGACATTCGCGTGCAGTACATCCTGCTGACGCACGGCCACCAGGATCACATCCTCGACGCCGTGGAGCTGGCCAAGCAGAACGATGCGACGATTATCGCCACTTTTGAACTGGCCAACTACCTGGCCTGGCAGGGCGCGAAGACGATGGCGCTCAATCTGGGCGGGTCGGCAGCGTTCCCGTTTGGCCGCGTAAAAATGACCCAGGCGTTCCACAGCTCAGGCATGGTCTACGACGAGGAGCAGCGGATCGTCTACCTGGGCATGCCCGGCGGGTTCATCGTGAACATCGGCGGCAAGACCGTGTACCACGCCGGAGATACCGGCCTGTTCGGCGACATGAAGCTGCTTGGGGAGCGCCACGACATCGACGTTGCCTTCCTGCCGATCGGGGATGTCTTCACGATGGGACCGGAAGACGCGGAAACGGCCGCCGAGTGGCTCAAGGCCAAGTTCGTCGTGCCCATTCACTACAATACGTTCCCGCCGATCCAGCAGGACGGAGAGGCGTTCATCGCCCGGCTGAAGGAAAAACGGATCGATGGACAGGCGCTGAAGCCGGGAGAAAGCATCCAATTGTAAACGCTTTGTGCAGACAAAAGCGGGCAGTGCGAACGAATGTGAAGCACGTCCAGTCAAACAGGCAGACACAGCCGTTCCTCCCTTTCAAACCGGGAGGGCGGCTTTTTTGTTTGTACCAATAGCAGGCGCAGCGGCATATGTGGCGTTATTTTCATGACATGTGCTGCTTTACATCTCTCATATCTAAATGATATACTTATGATATCACTTTAAAATCATTATAAAAAGGAGCGTGCGGAAATGACGGAAAAACAGACGTGGGCGCTGAATGGGTTTATCGGTTTGCTGCTGGAAGTCGTTCTTTTTGCATTGGGACTGTACTTCCTCAGCGAGGGCAGTCTGATCGGCGTCCTCTTTCTGCTGCTTGTCGCTGTGGGTATCTCGGGGTTCTTCATCGTACAGCCCAATGAAGCAAAGGTGCTCATCTTCTTTGGCCAATACTTGGGCAGCGTGCGCCGGAGCGGCTTTTGGTGGGGAACGCCGTTTACGATTCGTAAAAAGGTGTCGCTGCGCGTTCGCAACTTCAACAGCTCTAAGCTGAAGGTCAACGATGTGGAAGGAAATCCGATCGAGATTGCGGCCGTCGTCGTGTTTCGCGTGGTTGATTCCGCCAAAGCCTTGTTTGACGTAGACAATTACGAGACATTTGTGGAAATCCAAAGCGAAACGGCACTCCGACACATTGCCAGCAGCTATCCCTACGATACGTTTGAAGACATCAATGCCAGCTCACTGCGCGGCAATGCGGATGAGGTCGCGGCGGAACTGGCCCGCGAACTGCAGCAGCGGCTGCAAGTAGCCGGTGTTGAGGTGTTGGAGGCGCGCCTGACCCATCTGGCCTATGCGACGGAGATTGCGGGAGCGATGCTGCAGCGACAGCAGGCAGCCGCGATCATTGCCGCTCGGCAGAAGATCGTGGAAGGGGCTGTCGGCATGGTTCAAATGGCCGTCAACAAGCTCAAGGAAGACGGCGTGATCGACCTGGACGAAGAACGAAAGGCAGCCATGGTCAACAATCTGATGGTAGCCATTGTATCCGAACGGGAAGCTCATCCGGTCATCAATACGGGCACGATCTACTAGAGCAGATGCTGGTACAGGGATATGGCCAAAAAGAAGCAGTTTCCCTTGCGAATTGACATGCATCTGTACGAGGTGCTGGAACGGTGGGCGGCCGATGAATTCCGCAGCGTCAATGCCCATATTGAATTTCTGCTTCGTGAGTCCGCCAGACGCGCCGGCCGCCTCTCTTCTGGCGGCAAGGAACAGAAACATCCGGATGAGAACGACCAGGAACATGACTGATGCTTCCTGCCACGCGATCACGGCGGGCGTACCTGTATCCGCCAAGAAGTGTGTGGCACATACGAAACACAAGCCGTGCTCCCAATGGGGGACACGGCTTGTGTTTTTGCGTCCGTGCGTTTCGTCACAACCCCTGGACCAGTCTCGCCGCCCGCTTGGCCGCCTGTTTTTTGATCTCTTCCCAGGAGAGGGTAAGGAGTTCACGCCGCCGCATCATCATGCGGCCGTTGACGAATACGGTGTCGACGTCTCCGCCCTGGGCGCCGTAGGCGATCAGCGAGGCGATGTTGTGGACAGGCTGCAGGTGAGGCTTGTCGAGGTCGATCAGAATGAGGTCTGCCTTTTTGCCCGTTTCCAGAGTCCCTACCTCGTGGTCGATGCCCAGCAGTTTGGCGCTTTCGATCGTCGCCATGCGCAGCACCTGTTCGGCCGGCAGCCGGGTCGGGTCGCCGTAATCCAGCTTCTGCAGCCAGGTGGCGGCTTTGATCTCCGCAAACATGTCCAGCGTGGTGGCGCTGCCGGCGCCGTCCGTACCAAGGCCGACGGTGATGCCTTGCGCCAGCAGATCGGTCACCGGCGCAATTCCGCAGCCCAGCTTTAGGTTGCTGACGGGATTGTGGGCGACGCCGCCGCGCATGCCGCGCAGGTAGCCGATGTCTCGGCGCGTCAGGTGGACGGCGTGGGCCAAGAGGACATGATGGTGGTCGAACAGGCCGAGCTGGTACAGGTATTCGGTCGGGGTCTGTCCGTACTTGTCGCGGAGCTTGACCGTCTCCTCGATCGTTTCGGCCAGGTGGATGTGGATGGGCACGCGCCGCTCCCGAGCCAGTGCGATCACCTCCCGCAGCGGTTCGGGCGGGCAGGTATAGGGGGCGTGCGGGCCAAACATCGTGGTGATGCGTCCATCGCCAGCACCAGACCACTTTTCCACCAGGTCGATCCCTTCCTGCATCCGCTTGCCTCCGTCATCCTGGAGAAAGACCAGACCCCGGGTGAGCGAGGCCCGCATCCCGCTGTCCAGCACCGCCTGTCCCACCGCGTCCATGCAGACATACATGTCGGCAAACGCGGTCGTGCCGGAGCGGATCATCTCCGCTGCGGCGAGCAGCGTGCCCCAGTAGATGTCCTCTTCCGTCATCCGCGCTTCAGCGGGCAGCATCTTTTTCTCCAGCCAGTCCATCAGCTTCAGGTCGTCGGAAAAGCCGCGCATCAGGCACATGGCGGCGTGGTTGTGGGCGTTGATCAGGCCGGGCATCGCCGCCATTCCCCTGGCGTCAATCACCTCGTCTGCCTCACGGTCGATGACAGGGGCGACGCCGGCGATCCGCTCGCCCTCGATCAGGATGTCCCCCGCAAACGGTTGCTCTCCCTCCCGCATCGTCAGAATCGTGCAGCCTTTGAGCAGTGTCGTCTTCATCTGGACTCCCCTCCACGTAATGATGATGGTGTCGCTTTGAGCGTAAGGGTTGCCGTTGCGGAAAGGTCAAGAGGCGGAGAAAACTCATCGTATGATATCCCTTTTGTTATTGTCCCGAAAATTTTCATGGAGGATTGTCTATGTTCTATGTACCCTGCTAAAAATGCAATACATGGAATGATTTCCCGATGTTTTACAAACATGACTGATGCGGATTCGCGAGATAGGCATTTCAGTGCTGGGGTGATAGAAAAGCTTCATTTGAGGCAGGTTGGAAATGATGCAACGCATAGGGGACTTGAGGAACGGTAGATTCACGGCATCACGGGCTATATTTACGTTTATGCTGAACATATTTTTTATACTATTAGCTTATATGACCGATTTCATTTGTAACAGGTTGTCGAGAATTTCTCGACAACCATGATTTTTGTTTTTTAGCGATAGTTTCAGGTTTATTTTAATTTGAATGAAAGAATATAGATAATCATAAAAATAACGAAACTTACTATAGAAACTATTCTTCGTTTATTAAATTCCTTCTCATTTTTCTCGACAATCCATTTAATAGCTTCTAAGAAATTGTATATGGCAAGAACGAATAGGATCATCAGTATTCCTAAGTAATAAAATTCCACATTAATACCTCCCTTAGTGTTTTTTCTATCTTCCTCATTATGTAAATTTCCACCTATATATTACAAATGATATAACAAAAAAGTAAACCTGCTCGCATGTGCAGTAGTTTCATCCATTCCAAACAAATGCTTTTCCCCTTTGTCATAATATAGGTCAGCCTGCTTATCCCCTTTTGGATGTAGACGCATGCCTTCATCAAGTTTTTTAGGAAGTCCAAAGCGACAACGTCTTCGAGTGTTGCCCCTTTCCAACGGACATTTTTTTGCCGTTGTTGTAATATTGTTTAATAAACAGCGATTGACTTTAGAAATAAAATTACATAAAATAAAAGGGAAGTTTTGGTAGGAAGTGGTGTCGGGATGCTGAGCGGAGGTCTTGTCAGTCTGCAAGCAATGTTGGAAGAATTGAAGCCGTCCGAACGAAAAGTGGCCGATTTTATTCTCGCCCATCCGCATGAGGTGGTAAAGCTGTCGGTCCAGAAGCTGGCGGAGTTGAGCGGCGTTTCGGAAGCGACGATCATTCGCCTGGCGCGGACGCTGAACATGAAGGGATACCAGGAATTAAAGCTGAGAATCGCCGGGGATCTGAACAAGCAGTCGGAGTCGGACAGCTACCAGGAAATCATGATGGAGGGCAGCGTGGACTCGATCATGCAGGCGATCAGTTGGAACAACATCCAGTCGATCAAGGACACGCTTTCCGTCCTATCAGCCGAAGAGGTGGAGCGGGCGGCCGAAGCGCTGTCCCGGGCCCGCAAGATCGACGTGTACGGAGTAGGCGCTTCTGCCGTGATCGCGGAGGACATCAAGCAAAAGTTTTCCCGGATCAACCTCTGGTGCGAAGCGTATTCCGACTTTCACGCCCAGCTCACGTCGGCCGTCAACCTGACGGAGCGGGACGTGGCAATCGGCATCTCCTACTCGGGACAGACGGAAGACATCATTCAGTCGCTGACGGAGGCGAAACAGCAGGGGGCGACCATCATCACCCTGACCAAATTTGGGCTGTCTCCCGTCGCCGAGCTGGCCGACATCCGACTGTTCACCAGTTCGGTCGAAAAGAGTATCCGCAGCGGCGCCATGGCCTCCCGGATCGCCCAGTTGAACGTGATCGACATTGTGTTTATCGCCATGGTCTCCAGAAGGCATCAGGAAGTGATCCCGCTGCTGGAAAAAACGCGCCTGGCCGTGAGCCGGACCAAGCGGTCGTAGAGGAGGAAGCGAAGATGGAAAGCGTCAAGCGGCTGCTGGAGGAATGGGTGGAGCAGGGGTTGATACCAGGGGCCGCCTTGCGTGTCGTCAACAGGCGCGGCCTCCTCTTCGCCTGTGACGTGGGCCGGACCAGTCTGCCGGACGGACAGCCGGTGACGCCGGATACGCTGTTCGACCTCGCTTCGCTGACGAAAGTGACAGCCACCTTGCCTGCCGTTCTGCTGCTGCTGCAGGAGAGGCGGCTCGCCCTGGACGATCCCGTAGGCTGCTTCTTTCCCGACTGTCCGGCCGACAAGCGGGATATCACCATCGAGCAGCTCCTGACGCATACGGCGGGATTGGCTGCCGACACGGAAAAACGGCGCAGGGACGCTCACATTCCGCTGCCGGAGACGTTGTACGCGCTGCCGCTGCTGCATCCGCCCGGCGAACGCGTGGTGTACAGCGACCTGGGGATGATCTGGCTGGGGCTGCTCGTGGAGAAGCTGACCGGAGAGCCGCTGGACCGTTATGTCAAGCGGCGCCTGTTTGATCCGCTGGGCATGCGGCACACCTGCTTCCGTCCGGATCGGAAGATTTTTCGCAATATTGCGTCTACAGAGTGGTGCCGCTTGACCAACGGCTTCCTCACCGGTGAGGTGCACGACGAAAAAGCGTACGCGATGGGAGGAGTAGCCGGTCATGCCGGCTTGTTTGCCACCGCCGACGACCTGTGCCGCTATGCCATGTTGTGGCTGGGCAGCGATCCGGCGCCGATCACCCCCAAATGGAGGGAGCAGGCCGTACGCTGCCGCACGGAGGGCAAGGGAGGAGCGAGGGGCCTGGGCTGGGAGGTGAACTGCGCCGGTGAGGGGCTGAGCTGCGGCTGTGGATTCAGCCGGAACAGCTTCGGCCACACCGGCTTTACCGGGACCAGCATGTGGATCGATCCGGAGCGCGGATGGGCCGTCATTTTCCTCACCAATGCCGTCCATCTTGGCCGCGATCACGCGCTCAGGCGCTTGCGGCCGATCCTGCACGATGCCGTCACGGCCCGGCTCATGCCGGACCTGACATAAATTGCAGTCAAGTGTACAAAAGGGGGAAGTTGGAGCATGAAGAGGTTCTGTTTGCACACAGCCGCTTCGGTTGTGCTGGCCGCCACGATGGCCCTGGCCGGATGCAGCGGCGGAGCAGAGACGACCAAACCGTCGGGCGAGCAGGGAGGGCAGGGCGGCTCCGCGCAGGTGACGCTCACCATGAACAGTTGGCGCGTTGAGGACACGGAGGGGTACAAGAAGATCATCCAGGCATTTGAAGCAGAGAACCCCGGCATCAAGATCGACTTCAAGCCGCTCAAGGCCACGGAGTACGACACGATCCTGAACACGGCCCTGCAGAGTGACAGCGGCCCCGACATCCTGCAGCTTCGGCCCTACGCGCCCGGCATCTCGCTGGCGGAGGCGGGCCATTTGGAGCCGCTTGACAATCTGCCCGGCATACGCGAGTTTCCCCAGGACGTCCTGGCCGCTGCCACAGGCAAAGACGGCAAGATATACGGCGTCCCGCTCTCGCTCAACTCGACGCAGATTTACTACAACAAAAAAATCTTCGACCAGTACGGGTTAAAGGAGCCGAAAAGCTGGGACGAACTGATCGCCACAGCCAAAACACTGAAGGAAAATGGCGTGGTGCCATTCGCGTTTGGCGCCAAGGAAGGATGGCTGCTCTCACTCAGCCACGGCGTGATTGCACCGGGAACCTACAACGGCAACGCGTTTGTTGACAAGCTGCTGAAAGGGGAGAGTACCTTCACCAGCCCTGAGTTTGTCAAATCGCTGCAGCGGATGCAGGAGCTGGTCCCTTATTTCCCGGAAAATTTCGTCGGCCTGGAACTGAACGACATCCGCACGATGTTTTTCACGGAAAAGGCGGCCATGTTCATCAATGGCAGCTTTGAGCTGGAAGGGTTGAAAAAGATGAACCCGGATTTGCCGATCGATTTCTTCCCGATGCCGACGGATGACGGCAGCAACGTTTTGACCACCTGGGTGGACGGCTCGTACGCAGTCAACGCCAAGTCCAAACACAAACAGGAGGCGCTGAAGTTTTTGGAGTTTATGACGACGAAAAAATTCGGCGAGCTGTTTGCAAGCGAGTTCAAACGGATCAGCGCCGTGCCCGGAGTGAGCACCGACGACCCGCTGGTGAACAAGATGGCGGAGATGTCGCAGAGCATCGCCACGCCGTATCTGATGGTGGTCCATTTTGCGGAAGGGAATCCGTCGACGAAAAAGACGCTGGAGAACGCCCTGCAGGGCATGTACCTCGGCAAATTGACGCCGGAGCAGGTGGCGCAAGAGGTGCAGAATTCAGCGGAAAAATGGTTCCCCGCTTTCAAGAAGTAGACATTTGTGGAAAATGGCGGCGGGGTGAGAGCGTGCTTGTTTCCGCTCCGCCGCCCTCATCAGGGGGTGGGTGAACATGAGCATAGCAAAGACACGGGCTGCCCGTTCAAAGGGAAAAGCGCGGTGGCTCGTCCACCTGTTTCCCCTTCCGGCTCTCGTGATTTACACATTGTTTGTCGTCTACCCGATCGTGTCTGCCTTCACCTACAGCTTGTACGAGTGGGAGGGCATCTCCAGAGGCGCCTACGTCGGCCTGAAAAACTTCATCACGCTGTTTCGGGTGGAGCCGTTTCAGGAAATGTTCTGGAACGCGTTTGGCCACAACGTCATCTACTTCGTGGTTGAGATGATTGTGCAAAACGGCATCGCCTTTGTGCTCGCCTTTCTCATCTACCGCAAGCTCAGGGGAGCCGGTCTCCTCAAGGTGGCCTATTTCCTCCCTCGACTCTTGTCCGTCATCGTGGTCGGCTTTTTGTGGAAGCTGATCCTCAATCCCAACTACGGGGCGCTCAATACCTTGTTGCACAAGCTGGGCCTTTCGGAGTGGGCCAGGCCCTGGCTGGGAGACCCGGATACCGCCTTGTTGGCAATCATTCTCGTCAACTGCTGGTTTGGCATCGGGTTTGCGGTGCTGATCTTCCTCGCCGGGCTGCAGTCCATTCCCGAGGAGCTGATCGAGGCGGCCCGCTTGGACGGGGCGAGCGGCCTTCGCATGCTGGTGAAGATCATTCTTCCGCTCTGCATGCCTTCGATCACGATCATGACGATCTTTACCTTCATCCAGGCGTTCGAAGCGTTTGAACTGGTGTACGCCATGCAGGGGTCGATGGGCGAACCGTATTATTCCACCGACACGCTGGCCGTCTACTTTTACCGGTTGGCGTTCAGCGGGGCGGGAGGCGCCGGAGACATCTCCATTGGTCTGGGCTCGGCGCTAGCCATCGTCATCTTTTTCATCGTCGCATCCGTCTCAGCCCTCTCTCTCTACCTGATGCGGAAACGGGAAGTGCAGCACTGACGGAGCGGAAAGGAGGAGCAGTCTTGTGAAAACTGGCGTGGGCGTCCGGTCGCTGCAGTATGTGTTCGCCTATCTGTTTGCGCTGGTGGCGACGTACCCGATTGTGCTGATGATCGTCTCGTCGTTTAAAACCAATGTGGAGATTTTTTCTGATCCGCTCTCGCTGCCCCGCTCGTTCAGCCTGGAGACGTACCGCAAGCTGTGGGAGGCAGTGCCGTTTGGCCACTTTTTTTGGAACAGCATCGTTGTCAGCGTCGCCTCGGTCGTGCTGATCGCCCTCGTTTCGGCAATGGCCGCCTATTATCTGGCCCGGTTCTCGTTCCGCTGGACAGGGGTGCTGTACTTCTTCTTTCTGATCGGCTTGATGATCCCGATCAAGCTGGGGATTGTGCCGCTGTTCATGCTGATGAAAAAGCTGGGGCTGTTAAACTCCCTCTGGTCGCTGATTGTGATATACACGGCGAGCGGCATCCCGATCTCCGTGTTCATCCTCACCGGCTTTTTCCGCACGCTGCCGGTGGAACTGGAGGAGGCCGCCCGAATCGACGGCTGCAGCCACTTTCAAATCCTGTGGCGGGTGCTGCTGCCGCTGATTCGGCCCGCGCTCGGGACCGTGGTGATCATCAATTTTATCAGCGCCTGGAACGATTTCTTTTTTCCGCTGATCTTCATCCAGGAAGAGACGCTGAAGACGATCCCGGTGGGGATGATGGTGCTGTTCGGCGAGTACGAGACGGACTGGAGCCTGCTGTTTGCCGGCCTGACGCTCTCCGCCCTGCCGATGATCGTCGTGTTTCTCCTGGCGTCCAGGCAGTTCATGGAGGGGTTGACAGCCGGTGCGGTCAAGTGAACAGCGGCGCTGGTTTGTCGGCATCGACGGCGGCGGGAGCAAGACTACGGCGGCTGTCTGCGGTGCGGACGGGCAGATCGTCGCCCTGGCGATGGGAGAGGGAAGCAATCCGCTGTCGCGCCCCTGGCCGGAGGTGGAGGAGACGCTGCGCGCGTTGCTGCGCGACTGTTTCCAACAGGCGGGTGCGGCGGCACACGAGGTGGAAGGGCTGTTTTTCGGATTGGCCGGTGCCGACCGGCCGCAGGTGCAGACGCAGATTGCCAACGCGTTTCGAGCGGAGTGGGGAGAGCGGCTGCAGATCGACAACGATGCCGTGGCCGCACTCTACTCCGGCACCTGGGGCGAACCGGGCATCGTGCTGATTGCCGGCACCGGTTCCATCGCCTACGCGCTGACGGCGGATGGGAGCCGGCATCGCGTCGGAGGCTGGGGATATCTGGTCGGCGACGAGGGCAGCGGCTATGACCTGGGCCGGCAGGCGGTGGCGGCTGTGCTCCGGGCGTTTGACGGCCGCGGCGACCCGACGGCGCTGACCGGGATGCTGGTGTCGCACTACGGGGTGGAGGCGCCCGACCAACTGATCGCTCGATTGTACGGATCGCCCAATCCGCGCAGGGAATTGGCCGGGGCGGCCATCCTGGTGGACCGGGCGGCTGCCGCAGGAGACGAGGTGGCCGGACGGCTGGTGCGGCAGGCAGCCGCTTCGCTCGTGGAGCTGGCGGAGGCGTGTCGGGCCAAGGCTGGAGAGCGGCTGCCCGTAGTGCTGGCGGGCGGGTTGTTGGCATCTGATACGATGCTGCGCCGCGCCGTGATGCAGATGGCCCGGTTTGAGGCGGTCCTGCCGGATGCGCCGCCGGTGACCGGTTGTCTGGCCGAGGCGCTGAGGCGGGCAGGCCTGTCAGTCAATGCAGCAGTCAGGAAAAATCTGTGCCGATACCATCCAGAGGGGGAAGCCAATGGGGGAGAACTTGTTTGAGCTCACAACGGAGATGCGCAACCAGGCGAGCGAGTCGCTGGATCAGATGTCCAGCCTGGAAATCGTGACGCTGATGAACGAAGAGGACAAAAAGGTGGCGCACGCCGTACAGTGTGTTCTGCCCGAGGTGGCACGGGCTGTGGACATGATCGCCGCCGCCCTGGAAGCAGGAGGGCGCCTCTTTTACTTCGGCGCCGGCACAAGCGGCCGGCTGGGGGTGCTGGATGCTGCGGAGTGTCCGCCCACCTTTGGCACTGATCCGCAAATGGTGCAGGGAATCATCGCCGGCGGGGAAGCAGCGTTGAAGGAAGCGATCGAAGGGGCGGAAGACTCGCCGGAGTTGGGAAAAGAAGACGTCCGCCGGTGCGGCGTCCGAGCCGGTGACGTAGTGGTGGGCATAGCCGCCAGCGGTCGAACGCCGTACGTGATCGGCGCGCTGGAAGAAGCCAAGGCGCGGGGGGCGGCCACCGTCTCCCTCTCCTGCAATCCCGATCCCGACATCAGCCAGGGCGTGGACGTCTCGATCAACATCGTCGTCGGCCCGGAAGTGGTGACCGGATCGACGCGGCTGAAGGCGGGGAGCGCCACCAAGATGGTGCTGAACATGCTGACGACGGCCAGCATGGTCCACCTGGGCAAAGTGTACGGCAACCTGATGGTCAACGTACAGGCGACCAACCACAAGCTGCGGGAGCGGGCCAAGCACATTGTCATGCAGGCAGCCGGCGTCAGCTACGCCGAAGCGGAGCAGTTGATCGCCGAAGCCGGCGGAGACGCCCGCGTGGCGATCGTGATGAAGCTCGCCGGCCTGTCGGCGGCGGAAGCGGCGGAGCGGCTGCGCCAGGCAGGCGGCAAGGTGCGGAACGCCATTGATCAAGCGAAGAAATAGACACACGAGACAGCGGCGCAGGCCGGTCCGGTGACACGGATCGCCTGCGCCTTGCTTTGTTGTGGGGGAGGCGTCGGTATATGTATCTGACCCATCGACCAGAGGATGGAAACAACAGATGGAATAGGGTAAAATTGGTTGTACATAACAATAAAATTCGGCACAGGCTATTGCCTTGAAGGGGTAGCCGTTTTCTCGTCCGTCAAACAAGGGAGCGGATCGGACGAAGGGTTCTATTCCAACAATGAGCAGGGAGGATGAATCGGATGGCGGACTGGACGGACAGGCGGACCGTGTTGACGGCAGGCTTTGCCCAAATACCCAAGGGGACGACCTTGTACGAATTGTCCACGATGGTGGGATGTGTGCTGATCATCGACGTGGAAGACGATGTCATCTGCGATGCCAGCTTTACGTTTGTCATGGAGAAAACGAGCGACTTTCTCGCCTCGCTGTTGAGAGGAAAATCAGTCGCGAACGGGATGGCGGAGATTGTGCAGGAGGTGCAGGAACGTTTCCTGGCGCCTGGTCAGGGAGCGGTGCTGCAGGCGATTCGCGCCGCAGTCGACCGTTATCACGAGAGAAAGCGATAGGGAAAGCGCAGTCGGCGGCGAAGCGCCAACAGGATCAACGCTCGAAGGTGCTGGAGGGTTGTACATGCGTGAAGAACCATCGACCAGGGAAGAGTACACGCTGCACCTGCTGAAACGGTACAGCCAGTGGCTGCACCGGATCGAACAGGTGGACCGCGAGGAAGTGGATGCGCTCTCCCGCCAACTTGCCGGGGATCTCCCGGAGCCTGAATACATCGGTCACAAACAACTGCTGGAGGGAATTGTCACCCTGCATGAAAAAGTGACACATCTGCTGTGGTTGTCAGAACATTTAAAAATTATCCACGACCTCAGCCACATCTTTGCCAAGACCTTTGAGGAAGAAAAGATTCTGTGGAAGGCCTTTGAACTGGTCTCCCGGGTCATGCCCACAGACGCCTTCCTGATCGCCTTTTACGATGAAGGGGACAACGAGATCCGCATTCCGCTTTGCATCGACAGCGGGGTGAACTACGGTCCGATCACCCTCCCCTACGGAAAAGGTTTGATTTCCAAAGTGCTCGCCACCCGGCAAACCGTCCATCTGCAGACGTCGGATGATGAGGCGGAAGGGGCGTCCGTGCGGTGGGGCAACCCCGACAACGACACCAATGCCTGCATTTTTGTGCCGCTGATGCTGGACAACCAGATCAAAGGGGTGATCTCCGCCCAGTCGTACCGCGAATTTGCCTACAAAAAGGAGCACGAGGAGCTGCTCGCCATCATCGGCTTTCAGGTGGCCAGCGCGATCGAAAACGCCAGGCTGTACGATCGGATGTACCAGATGTCGTTCCGGGACGAGCTGAGCGGCATTCTGAACTACCGCGCCTTTCACCGCGATCTGGAGCAGCTTCTAGAGAGCCAGCCGCCCTCCGTCGCGCTGATCATGTTCGACTCCGACCATCTGAAAGCGGTGAACGACCAGTACGGCCATCACCTGGGCGACGCGCTGATTCGGCGCATCGCCGAGGCGTTAAAACAGAGCGCCGCACTGGAAGACAGCGTCTACCGCTACGCCGGAGACGAGTTCATGCTGCTGTCCCCGCGGGCGACGCTGGACGAAGCGATGGCCAAAGTGGGCGCTGTCCGGGAGTACCTGCGCCTGCACCCGCTGGTTTGCGAAGAGCAGGTCATTCCGGTATCGGTCAGCGTGGGAATCGCATGTTATCCCCAGCACGCCGACACGGCAGACGGGTTGAAGCGGGCGGCAGACGAAGCGCTCTACCGCTCCAAGCACAACGGGAAAAACTGTACCACGGTGTACGGTTCGGCGTAGTGCTTTAGCGGCGGAACCAGGCGTAGATAAAGGTAAACAGCGGCGACAGCCACAAAAACAGGGCGTACGGAAGGTATTCAACCGTTGATACGTGCAGCATGTTGGTGAAAAACGCGCCGCTCACGCCCCAGGGAATGAGGGGATTGACCAGCGTGCCGCAGTCCTCCAGGGTGCGAGAGAGACGCTTGAGCTCCATCCCCCTGCGGGCAAAGGTCTCCCGAAACATCTGGCCAGGCAGCAGGATGGAGAGGTACTGCTCACCGGTCAGCGCGTTGACCAGAATGGAGGAGGTTCCGGCCAGCCCGACCAGCCCGCTGTCTCGCTTGATCCGTTGCATCAGCGAGCGAAACAGGCCATCAAACACGCCGCTGTGGTGCAGCAGACCGCCCAGCGAGAGAGCGATCAGGATCAGAGAGAGCGACCAGGTCATCGACATCAGGCCGCCGCGGTTGACGATCGAGGCGACAATGTCATTGGAAAACGAGGCGTGAAACCCATTTTGCATCACATTCAGCCACTCGGCCGGCGAGGTCACGCCCTGCAGCAGCGCAGCGACCGCGATCCCGCCGGCAATGCCCGTAACCAGCGTCGGCATGATCGGTATGCGCATGGCGGAGCAGAAGAGCACAGCCAACGCCGGCAGCAGGGTCAGGGCCGAGATGGTAAAGTGCTGCTCCAGTTCCTGCCGGATGGCGTAAATTCCCTGCAGGTCGACAGGCGCTGTCTGTCCCTGCAGAGCAAAGAACAGCACGGTAATGGCAAATGCGGGGACGGTCGTCCGCGTCATGAAGCGAATATGCGTCGTCAATGGCACGTCCGTCACTCCGGCGGCAATGTTGGTCGTGTCGGACAATGGCGACATTTTGTCCCCAAAACAAGCGCCGCAGATGACGGCACCTGCCGTTACGAGCGGGTCCATCCCCAGGGCGGTGGAGACACCCATCATCGCGACGCCGACCGTGCTGACCGTGGTGAACGAGCTTGCGGTTACGGTAGAGATGACGAGCGTCAGGAACAGGGCGCTCAGCGCAAAATACTGCGGCTGGATGATGGCGATCCCGTAGTACAGGATGGTCGGAATCGTTCCGCTCATCATCCATACCCCGATCAGGATGCCGATCAGCGCGAGAAGCAGCATCGGCGCGACGGCTGACTGCACCCCTTTCACCAGGCCTTCCTCCATACGGCTCCACCTGATGCCGTACAGGCGCAGCAGAACCGTGGAGGCCACGGTCGCGGCCAACAGCGGCATGTGCGGCTCGGCTTTTCCCCAGAACATGGCGGGAAACAGCACGGCAACGACGGCAGCCAGCACCGATGCGCTTTGCGCAAACGACAACGATTTGTTCATCAATAGTCATACTCCTTGTACAAAGTGGAATGTATGCACGTTTCCGCTTTTTGGCTTTACGGCTTTTGTGCTTTTGTGCGTTTAAGTGAGATAGGGGTACTGTAGCCTGATTTGCTTGATTCGTCAATGATTTTTGTCGTATTCAGAATGGTAAAAAAATAGTGGGCAATTACGTCATAGGGATTTTCCTGCCGCTGTCCACCCCGAATTTCAGACGCGTTTTCGTCCTTGTCTGTTCTACGTCCCCCTTCTTACAATAAACCTACAGCGCTGTGTAGTAGAACATTCGCAGGAAGAACACGTAAATCGGGGTGAACGCATGAAGACAGTGGAAGAATTGGAACGGAAAATGACAGAACCTTCAGACGATTTGGTTCGAGCGGTATCCCAACTGGACGGGGATCTGATCATCCTCGGCGTCGGCGGCAAGATGGGACCCAGTTTGGCCATGTTGGCGAAAAACGCGATCAGGGCGGCAGGAGGGAAGCAGCGGGTGATTGGCGTTTCCCGTTTTTCCTCCGGGACGCTCCGATCCAAGCTGGAGGCAGCCGGGATTGAAACGATATCGGCCGATTTGCTGGACGACCAACAGCTTCAGCAGCTGCCCAAGGCGGAGAATGTCATCTACATGGCCGGCCAAAAGTTTGGCACGACTGGCCGAGAGCCGTATACCTGGGCGATGAATGCCTACCTGCCGGGCCGGGTAGCGGAAGCGTTTCGCCACTCGCGGATCGTCTCCTATTCGACGGGGAACGTGTATCCGCTCATGCCGGTCAAAGGGGGAGGAGCCACCGAGGAGACGCCGGTTGCGCCGGTGGGCGAATACGCGCAGTCGTGCCTGGGCCGGGAGCGGATTTTCTCCTATTTTTCAACCGTTTACAACATCCCCATGCTGCATTTTCGGCTCAATTATGCGATAGACATGAGATACGGGGTCCTGCTGGAAGTAGCCTCAGCCGTCCGCGAGCGGCAGCCGATTGATTTGAGCATGGGGCACGTCAACGTCATCTGGCAGGGGGACGCCAACGAAATGGCGATCCGCTCGCTCGCCCTGTGCGACACGCCTCCTCGCATCCTGAACGTAACCGGTCCGGAAACGATTTCCGTACGCTGGCTGGCTGAACAGTTCGCCAAGCGCTTTGGGGTCGATCCCATCTTCGTGAACGAGGAGCAGGATACCGCCCTCCTGAGCAATGCGTCTGAAGCCCATCGGCTGTTCGGGTACCCGCGGGTCTCGCTTCAGCAGATGATCGACTGGACGGTGGAGTGGATCGAAGCGGGCGGCGAGATTTTGAACAAAGCGACGCGCTTCCAGGAGCGAAAGGGGGAATTTTGAGGTGGTCCAAGGGCTTCGTCCGGCTGTCGCCAAAAACCTGTACGAAGGGGTGGTGATTCCGGCCCACCCGCTCGCGCTCGATGCCTCACGCAAGCTGGACGAACGGCGGCAGCGCGGGCTGACGCGATACTATCTGGCTGCCGGAGCCGGTGGAGTGGCCGTGGGAGTCCACACGACCCAGTTTGAGATCAGGGACCGGGAGATCAATCTGCTGGAACCGGTGCTGCGTCTCGCTGCCGAGGAAGTGGAGCGGGCGGGAAAAACCGACTCGTTCATCAAGGTAGCAGGCATTTGCGGCCCCACCGCACAGGCGCTGCACGAAGCGGAATTGGCGGCCAAACTGGGCTACGATCTGGGGCTGGTCAGCATGGGAGGGCTTCACGACTGGAGTGAAGCGGACCTGCTGCGGCGAACCGAGGAGATCGCCAAAGTAATCCCGGTGTTTGGCTTTTACCTGCAGCCCGCAGTCGGGGGACGGGTGCTGAGCGCCGCGTTTTGGCGGGAGTTTGCCGAGATTCCCGGCGTCATGGCGGTGAAGATCGCCCCGTTCAACCGGTACCAGACGCTCGATGTCGTGCGGGCCGTCTGCCAATCCAGCCGCCGTGACGACATTGCCCTGTACACGGGCAACGACGACAACATCGTCGCCGATCTGCTGACGATCTATCGGGTTTGGGTGGACGGAAAGCCGGTGGAAAAACGGATCGTCGGGGGGCTGCTCGGCCACTGGGCGGTCTGGACGCATGCGGCTGTGAGGCTGCTCGACGAGATCAAGCGGGCGAGGGAGAGCGGGATGATTCCGGCAGAGCTGCTGGTCCGCGGCATCGCCGTTACGGACGCCAATGCCGCCTTTTTCGACCCCGCACATCACTTTGCCGGGTGCATCCCCGGCATCCACGAAGTGCTGCGGCGGCAGGGGCTGCTGGCGGGGCGATGGTGCCTGCGGCCGGATGAAGAACTGTCGGAAGGCCAGATGGAGGAGATTGACCGCGTGTACCGGGAGTACCCGGAGCTGAATGACGATTGGTTTGTCCAAAAACATTTGGATGAGTGGCTGTCATAAGTCCCAACAGGCGCAGGGAGGAGGGCGTGGCGATGCAGATCAAAATCAAGATCGGGGTTATCGGACCAGTCGCGATTGTGGAAAACATCCGGGAGGCGATCAAATCGTTTCCCAATTTCATCCCCGTATTTCGCGCTTCCGATCAGATTACGGACGCGCCCGTCTTTGCCCGAGAGTTGATGGACGAAGTGGAGGTGCTGCTGTTTTCCGGCTACTATCCGTACAAAATCGCCAAGGAATCCGTGTCCTTTACCGTCCCGGTCCACTACGTGCCGCTAACGGGAACGGGACTGTACCGCGCGCTGTTTCGCCTGTATCCGTACAGGAAGAGGGGCTGCTTCTCCATTGACACGATTGCCCCGCAGGCGGTGGAAAAAGTGCTGAACGAACTGGGAGAGCCGTTTGCCGAGATGCACTACTACAGCGGGGGCTCCTATCAGGTGGAGGAGATGATCCGCTTTCACCGGGAAGCGTTTGAGCAGGGGATAAGCGACGGGGCGCTGACCGGCGTGAAGGCCGTGTCCGACGCGCTGACCAGTCTTGGCATTCCCAACGAGTGGGTGACGCCCACCATCCAGGACATCACCGTATCCCTGGAGCGGGCGCTGCTGTCCACGGAGAAGCGGCGCAACAAGGAGTCGCAAATTGTCTTTGGACTGATTCAGATCGACGGCTACACGCAGTGGGTAGAGCGGAGCTCGTCCGAGTACGACGTGCAGAAGCGAAAACTGGAGATTCACCGGATGTTTCTCGATTACGTGGGCTGCCTGGACGGCTATTTGACCAGCCTGGGCGGGGGAGAGTACCAGTTTGTCACCACCCGGGGAATTTTCGAACGGGAGACGAGAGGGTACAAATTCATTCCGCTCTTGACGGACGCGAAATCCGCCCTGGGCGTTTCGCTCAGTATTGGCGTCGGCTTTGGCAAGTCGGCCAACGAAGCGGGAACCCACGCCCGGCTGGCGCTCCGCCAGTCCAAAGAGTTCGGAGGGGACATCTGCTTCATCGTGCTGGAAGACAGGAGCGTCATCGGACCGGTCGAAATGGCGCATCCGATGGTGTACGGGCTGTCCATCACCGACAAGGACCTGCTGCAAAAGGCGGAAAAGGCGGGCATGACCGCTGCCTACATGAGCAAACTGATGGCACAGGTGACGCGTCTGGGGAAAACGGAGTACACCGCGCAAGAGCTGGCCTCGATTCTCGGGGTGACCGTACGCAGCGCCCACCGCATCTTGCTGCAGTGGCTCGACGCCGGGCTGGTGGAGATCGTCGGGGTGGAAAAAATCACGTCGCGGGGCAGGCCGCGGCAGGTGTACCGCCTCTCTTTTGCCGCCTCTCCGATCAACCACAGCGAGCATGAGCGGGCCTCGGCCGAGTGAGCGGGAAGGAATTTCAGACGGGTTTTCGACATTGACCCATTATCTGGGGATTGCGTACAGTTGAAGTACAGCAGCATTTATCTGAATGTTTTCAATATTATTGCCGAATGGGGCTTGGACCTGGATGAGCGGTCCACCGTCCTGACGGCAGACCCGGCTCATCCGATTGGTAACGGAAAAAAACGGGGGGATTCGCATGCGTAAACACCGCATCATCAAATGGCTGGCAGCCGTTGGCCTGAGCGGAACGCTGCTCATCAGCGGCTGCTCGGGCAGCCAGGACGCCTCTGGAGAGACCGGCGAAAAGGTGTCCATAAAACTCGGCTACTACTCGTCCGGCTCCTCGGATGCAAAAATGCAGGAGCTGGTGAAGCGATTCATGGAAAAGCACCGCAACATCGAAGTGACGACAGAATCGGCGCCATACGGCAAGTTCTTTCAAAAGCTGGACACCCAGATTGCCGCCGGCAGCGCGCCTGACGTCTGGCTCTCCGACGGTGTCTACGTGGCCAAGTTTGCCGAGCGGGGGGCTGCCAGGGATCTGACCGACTGGGTCATGAGGGACTTGAACACGGACGACTACTACGGCCTGGAGTTCAACAAGGACGCCGACGGACGCTACTGGGGAGTGCCGCAGGGGCTGCAGATCGCGGTGCTGTTTTACAACAAGGAGATGTTTGACAAAGCGGGAGTGCCGTACCCGAACGAAAACTGGACCTGGGACGATCTGAAACAAGCGGCTGAAGTGCTTACGCTTGACAGCAGCGGACGCAATGCCCGCGACCCGGCCTTTGACGGAAAGGCTGTCAATCAATTCGGCCTGGCCTTTTTCAGCATCACCGAGGGCTGGATGAGCGTGCTCAAGTCCTACGGCGGCGGCGTATTGGACGAGACGATGCAAAAATCGATCATCCAATCGCCGGAAAACAAGCAGGCGCTGGAGTGGATTGTGGACGGGATGAAGCGCAACCTGTTTACCGATCCGAGCGATCTGAAAAGCTTTAAAAGCCCGGTCGCCCCGTTCCCCAGCAGGCAGGCAGCGATGCGGATCGGCATTTACGCCAGGGTGCTGGCGGCCAACGAAGCGGGCCTGAACTACGACGTTACCCTGCTGCCCAAAGGGCCGGACGGCAAGCGGTTTGCCCCGATCATCGCCAATTCCTGGGTGATCAACAGCAAGACGAGCGACGCGAAGGCACAGGCTGCCTGGGAGTGGATCAAGTACTGGGTGACGGACGACGAGGTGCAGCAGGAATGGGCCCGTCTGGGCGAAGCGGTGCCGGTGAAAAAATCGGTGGCGAACTCCCCGCTGTTCCTCGATACCGGCACTCCGCCGCAAAACAAGCAGGCGTTTTTGGACAGCTTCGCCTTCGCCGGCCGGCTGGACGACAACGCGGTGTGGGAAGAGTGGCTGAGCAAGTTTAACGACAACATGAACCGTGCCTTCTTGGGCGAGATGTCGGTAGAGGAAGCGATGGCCAAGGCGGATCAAGAAGTGCAGCAGGTGCTGGACGCATTTTACAAAAAGTGAGGGCGCGTCGAGATGGAAACGGTGAAGAAAAATGCCCTAAAGAAGAGCGAGGGGAGATGGGGACTTTTAATGGTCTCCCCTTACATCGTCCACTTCGTCGTGTTTGTGGCGGTGACGTTTCTCGCCTCGCTCTATTTCAGTTTTTCGGACTATGACATCCTGAATCCGCCAAAGTGGGTGGGTCTGGCCAATTACGAGAAGCTGGTGCAGGACCCGGTGTTTTGGAAAGCGCTGTGGAACACCGTTTATTTCGCCGTCTTGTTCGTGCCGGCCCAGACCTTTCTGGCACTGGTGCTGGCGGTCGCGCTGAACCAGAAGCTGAGGGGGTTGAAGCTGATCCGGCTGGCCCATTTTCTGCCGGTCATCTCCTCCTGGACGGTGATCTACTACGTGGCCGACGCGATCTTCAACCCGCGTTTCGGCATGGCCAACTCCCTGCTCATGCGGCTGGGGCTGGAGCCGCAGAAATGGCTGCAGGACGAGTTGCTGGTCATCCCCATCCTGGTGCTGGTGGCTGTCTGGAAGGGGGTCGGCTACATCATGGTGATCTTTCTGGCGGGTCTGCAAAACGTTCCGCAGGAGATGTACGAGGCGGCCGACATCGACGGAGCGGGAACAGTCAAAAAGTTTTTCAAGATCACCATGCCGATGATCTCCGGGACGACCTTTTTGGTCCTCATCCTCAGCACCATCTCCACGTTTCAGGCGTTTGAGCAAATCTACGTGATGACCGGCGGATCGGTGGACGCCACGGCGGCCGGCGGCCCCAACAACGCCAGCCTGCTGCTGATGGTGTACCTGTATCGCGAAGGCTTTTCCTTCCTCCATATGGGCTATGCCTCGGCAATCGCCTGGGTGCTGTTCATCATTTTGTTCGTGCTTACGCTGATCCAGGTCAAACTGCAAAAGCGCTGGGTGTATTACGAGAAATAAGGATGGGTCCCGGAGTGAAAGGAGGCGTTCCATGAACTACTTCCGATTGAAAAAAGCAGCCGGCTACGCTGTGATTCTGTTCAGTTCGCTCGTGATGCTTGTGCCCTTTGTCACCGCCGTATTCAACTCGCTGAAGACGTATCAGCAGTACACGGCCGTACCGTCCACGTGGCTGCCCGATCCCGTGCAGTGGAGCAACTACGCCGAAGTCTGGAACATGGCTGATTTTGGCACCTACACGCTGAACAGCCTGATCGTCGCGATCCTGTCTGTCATCGGGGCCATTCTGTCCAACTCCATGATCGCCTACGCGTTTGCCCGACTGGATTTTCCCTTCAAAAACACGCTGTTTCTGATCGTGCTGGGAACGATGATGATTCCCGCCGTTGTGACGATGATTCCGCAGTTTATCATCTTCAAGGAGCTAAAGATGCTGGATACCCTGATGCCGCTGTGGATTATCGAGTGGCTCGGGCAGCCGTTCGGGATCTTCCTGATGCGGCAGGCGTTTTTAAGCGTCCCGACGGCGTATGAAGACGCGGCCAAGCTGGACGGCTGCAATCCGTTCCAAATCTACTGGCGGATATTTTTGCCCATGTGCAAGCCGGCTCTCGCCACGCTGGCCATCTTTACCTTCATGACCAAGTGGAACGAAATTCTGATGCCGGTGCTGTACCTGACGTCCAAAGAAAAGTACACGCTGCCGATCGGCATCCTGGCGCTGCAGGGGCAGTGGTTCGGGAACGAACAGTACCTGGTGGCGGCCGCGCTGTTGAGCCTCCTGCCCATTCTCATCGTCTTTCTCATCGGAGAAAAGTACTTTGTCCACGGAGCAGGCAGTTCCGGTTTGAAGTAAACGGCCGCGGGACAGCTCCCTGCGGCAAGCGGAAAGGGTGATGGACATGTACCGGGTCGTCGTCATCGGGGCGGGCGAAATCGCCAACAGCCATTTGGAGGCGATCAAAACGAGCAGCGAGCTAAAGGCGGTCGCGGTCGCCGACATCGACGCCGGGCGGGCACAGGCGGTTGGCAGACGCTTCGGCGTCACTCCCTACACGTCCTACAGGGAGATGGTGGAACGGGAACAGCCTGATATCGCGGTTGTGGCCCTGCCGCACCACCTGCACCGGGAGGCCGCCGTCTTCGCTGCGGAGCACGGCTGCCACATCTTGTTGGAAAAGCCCATGGCGAGGAACGAAGCGGAGTGCGATGCGATCATCCGGGCGGCGCAGCAGCACCGCGTGACGCTGATGGTGGGGCATACCCAGCACTTCAAGCCGGAGAACCGCAAAGCCAAAGCGCTGATGAAAACCGGGGCGCTGGGCCGACTGGTGATGGTCAACGACACGCGCCACCTCCACTACTTCCGTGAAGAGCGGCCTGCCTGGTTTTTGGATAAGGCCAAGGCGGGCGGCGGCATACTGATGAATCTGGGCGTCCATTCCGTCGACAAGCTGCAGTGGCTGACGGACAGCAGGGTGGTCCGGGTGAAGGCATCTGTCAGCCACTTCGGCCCGAGGGGAGACGTCGAGGGGAGCGGCCTGGCCTATTTGGAGACGGACAGCGGCGTGGTGGCGACGATTTCACAGTCCGGATACAAGGGAGCGGCGAAAGACGAAACCGAGCTGATCTTTACCGGCGGGATGCTGAAACTGGTCAGCGGCAAAGGGCTGTGGATGAGCGACGGCGGGGAGTACCGGCGCGTCGAGGTGGAAGAGGAAGCTGATCCGTTCGCCCTGCAGTTTGCGGCGCTGCTTGCGGCAATCCGCACCGGCTCCGAACCGGAGTGCTCCGGGGCGTATGGGAAAAGTGTCGTCGGCGTGGTGGAGGCGATGTATCGCTCGCATCACCTCGGCGCGGAAGTGGAAGTCGCACAGGGGAGGTCAGCGCGGTGAAATGGAGCATGTGCACGACGGGATGGAAGGAACACTCGCTGGAAGAGGCAGTCGCTGTCGCCAGACGCTTGGGATTGGACGGGCTCGAAATCTGGACGGGACATCTGGCCGAAGAAAAAGGACGTAACAGGACGCTGACGCAGGTGCGCGACCTGCTGCACCGCTTGGGGATGGCCGTGCCGATGCTCAGCACGTATGCCAATTTTTCTCCCGGCTGGGAAGCGGAGAGTCTGGCGGAGACGGAGGCAGCGATGCGGCAGGCGGTCGCGCTGGGCTGTCCGGCCGTGCGCGTCTTTGCCGGCACGAAGCCGTTTGCTCAGTCGACGGCAGAAGAGCGGGAGCGGATGATTGCCGCCCTGCAGCAGGCGGCGAAGCGAGGGGAGCAATACGGTGTAACCGTGGCCGTGGAGCTGCACAACAACACCTACGCCGACAGCATCGAGGGAGTGGAAACGCTGCTGGCTGCGGCCGATCATCCGCGCTTGCGCCTGATTTTTGACGGCTTCAACCTGTACGTGGACGGACGGGACCAGTTGGTCGCGCTGGATCGCCTGTACCGATGGATCGATCACGTCCATCTCAAAAACTACCGCTGGCAGCCGCAGCGGTGGGCCGACAGCGTTCCCGTCTCCGTCTTTACGGGGGACGTGGACAATCGGAAGCTGTTGGCTGAGCTGGTCAGGCGCGGCTACCGGGGCTTTGTCTCCTTCGAATACTTCGGCGAGCAGGCGGAGTCGTGCGTCAGGCAATCGCTCGAAGAGGTAAAGATGATCGCGCGTACAGAATGAACGGAGCGGGGACGAGTCACGCGTAAAGGACGTCCCGCTTCGCGAGGAGGAGAAATCATGGCTGAACACAGGACAACGCCTGCGTATTTTTGGTCTGAGCAGGACCGGGACTATGTGGTTGCCGCCTGCCGATCCCATTGGCCGCAGGAGGTGGACGAGGTGTTGAAACGGGCGGACCTCGCCTGCGAAAACACCTTTATCTTTACCCACCGCTGGGACATGGAGCGCTGCGACACGCCGGTCACCTTTCCCGGACGCATCGATTGGACGTACCGGCACAACGGTGATTTTGAGTGGACAGTCATGCTCAATCGGGCGCGGTACATGGCGGAACTGGGGCAGGCGTACTGGCTGACCGGCGAAGAAAAGTACGCGGCCGGCTTTGTTCGGCTGATGAAGGACTGGCTGGAGCAAAACCCGCTGACGGAAGAAGAGGTGCACGCCAGCCGGGAACGTTATTACAACGTAAAGGATACGTGGCGCAAACTGGACAGCGGCATCCGGATCGTCAACTGGATCAAGGGCTATCACTGTGTCCGCAGCTCTCCCGCATGGGGAAGGGACGAAGAGCGGCTGTTTTGGGAGGCGCTGCGGCTGCACGGCATGTATCTGCACATCGCCTACGTGCCGCACGATCGGCAGAGCAACTGGGGATTTTTGGAAACAAACGGATTGTTTCAAATCGGGTTGTTGTTTCCTGACCTGGCTGAGGCGCAGACGTGGCTGCGCGCGGCCATCGAGCGGCTGTCCGCGATGGTCCGCCTGCAGGTGTTTGAAGACGGCATGCACAACGAACAGTCTCCGATGTATCACCACGAAGTGCTGCAGTGTCTGTTTGAATGCGTCTGGTTGGCGGAGAAAAACGGAGTGGCGTATCCCGACGAGCTGAAGCGGACGCTCCATAACATGTACACTGCTTCGCTCGCGCTCATGAAACCAAACGGTCACCAGCCGATGGCCAGCGACAGCGACGATACCGACATTCGCGACATCCTCTGCCAGGGCGCCGTGTTGTTTTCCCGGGGAGATTTGAAATCGCAGGCCTATCCCGTGCTGGACTATCAGGGCATCTGGTACTTTGGCCGCGAGGGGGTGGAGGCGTACGAGCGGCTCCCGGCCGAACCACCTGCGTTTGTTTCGGTTCATCTCGAACAGGCGGGGTATGTCGCCATGCGCAGCGAGTGGTCGCCGGACGCCCATTATCTGCTGTTTGACGCCGGACACATGGCCCTGACGGGAAAAGCGCACGGTCACGACGATCTGCTGCACATCGAGCTGTCTGCCTACGGTCGCGAGTTTCTCGTCGATGCCGGCCGCTATACCTACATGGAAAACGACGAGCGCAAATATTTTAAGGAAGCGTTTCAGCACAACGTCGTCACCGTGGACGGCCTGCCGATGTCCGCTTACATCGACTCGTGGCTGTGGGGCAGGACGGCGCTGCCCGTTGACAGGTACTGTCGCGTTCACGAGGCGTATGCGTACGCGCAGGCGGGGCACGACGGGTACCTGTCGCTCAGCCAGCCGGTGCAGGTGTTGCGGCGGATTTTGTACGTGCCGCCGGACTGCTGGATCGTGGTGGATACCTTCCGATCCGAAGGCGCTCACGGATACGCGCAGCACTTTCACTTTGCCGAGGACGTCCCGCTGCAGATCGATCGGGAGACAAATACGGCCCGTACCGCCTTTTCCGAGGGCGCCAATCTGACCCTGATACAGCTCGGCCAAGGCGAATGGACGATGCAGCCCTGCTGGATTTCCCGCCACTACAACCAGAAGCGGGCGGCGAAGAAGCTGGTCTATCGGCAGGCGGCACACGGGTTTCACGCCTTTGTAACTGTCCTGACCACCCATCTGGGGCGGGAGGAAGCCGGCCTTTTCGTGCGGGAGCTGGAGGTGAGGGATACGCGGGACCGCCTGTTGGATGCAAAGCAGGTAACGGCGCTGGAGATCCGGCGGGAGGGGCGGTCGGCGGTGGCGCTCTTCTCTCATCAAGGACCGGACAGCTATCAATTCGCCGGAACGCACATGAGCGGTGAGGTAATACTGATTCGCCGCGATGCGGGGCAGGGCGGGCAGGCGTATGTGGTGAAGGTGTGAGTGCTTATGCGAAGGGGAGGAAAAGAAACGGATGAGCACACGGCTTGGCATTTGCCTGGACGGAGAACTGGCGGAGTTGGCGGCGGGTGTGGAAGCGCTTGGCGGGCAGCTGGGCGTGTATCTCGCGCCGGACGCCATACCCGTTCGCGCAATCCGCACGCCGGGTGACTTGACGGTATCGTGGGAAAACGGACGGGGCGAGATTCGCTACGATCAGCCGATTCACTTCTTCCGCGGTCTTGGCCTGCTCGCAGAGGCTTTGCGGGAGGGTCCAACCAGGCCGGTCCGGATACGGGAGGAACCCCAGTTTGCCATGAATGGCGTGATGGTGGACACGTCGCGCAATGCCGTGCCGACCGTGGACAGCGTGAAAACGCTGCTGCGGCACATGGCAGTCATGGGCCTGAATGTGCTGATGCTGTACACGGAAGACACGTACACTGTCGACAGCCAACCCTACTTCGGCTACATGCGCGGCCGGTACTCGCACCGGGAACTACGGGAGATCGACGATTACGCCCATCAGTTTGGCATAGAGGTCATCCCGTGCATCCAGACCCTGGCTCACCTGGAGACGTTTTTAAAGTGGAAGGCGGCTGACGGACTGCGGGACACGTCGGACGTGCTGTTGGCGGGGGACGAGCGAACCTATCAATTTGTCGAAGAGATGATCACGGCAGCCTCCAGGCCGTTTCGCAGCAAGAACATTCACATCGGGATGGACGAAGCGCACGGGCTGGGGAGAGGGAGGTATCTAGACCTGCACGGGTACCGGTCCCGGTTTGACATCATGACGCAGCACTTGAACAGCGTGCTGGCGATTACGCGCAGACTGGGGCTTACGCCGATGATCTGGAGCGACATGTACATCCGGATCGGGTCAAAGACAGGTGACTATTACGATGAGGCCGCCGTCATCCCTGAAGACGTGATCGCCGGCATGCCGCAGGACGTCAGGTATGTCTACTGGGACTACTACCACACCGACCCGGCCTTTTACGAGAAGTACATTCGTCTGCACAAGCAGTTCGGCTCCCCGCCCGTCTTTGCCGGGGGAATCTGGACGTTTTCCGGGATCGGGACCCATTACGAGAAAACGTTCCTCGCCACCAACGCAGCGCTTGAGGCGTGCAAGCGGGAGGGGATCAGGGATGTGTTTGCCACGATCTGGATGGACGACGGAGGGGAGAATCACCTGTTTTCCAGCCTGCTCGGCCTGCAGCTGTTTGCCGAACACGGCTACGCCCGGCAGTTGGACGAGGGCAAGCTGAACAGGCGATTTCGCTTTTGCACGGGCGCCGATCCCGATGCGTTCAGGCTGCTCGGCTCGATTGACACGCCCCCCGGTGCCGAGTGGCGGCAGCCGCTGGAGCCGGACAATCCCGGCCGGTACCTGCTCTGGCAGGACGTCTTGCTTGGTCTGTTTGACCGGCACGTGGAGGGGCGGGACGTCGCTTCCCATTATCGCTGGCTGGCCGGTGCGCTGGCAGAGGCGGCGCGGAAAAACGAGGCGTGGCGGCACGTATTTGAGGTGCCGGTCAGGCTGTGTGAAGTCTTGAGCGTGAAAAGCGAGATCGGCATCAGGCTGAAGCGCTCGTACGAGGAAAACAGGCGGGATCAGCTGGAGCAGCTGTGCACCCGCGATCTGCCCGAACTGCACCGGCGCGTCGATGAACTGCGGCAGGTGCATCGCGATCAGTGGCATCGCATCTACAAGCCGTTTGGCTGGGAGGTGCTGGATATCCGCTACGGCGGACTGCTTGCGCGGATTGACACAACGATCCGGCGCGTCACGGACTATCTGCAGGGAACGATCGAACGAATCGAGGAACTGGAAGCGGAGCGACTGTTCTTTGACGGCCGAAAGAGAGCGGACGCGGAGGGGATGGGCCGCTGCAATCGCTACCGGCACATCTGCACAGCCAACGTGTTATAGGTTTATAGGAGAGAAAAAACACAAGCCCGGGCGGGACAGCTCGGGCTTGTGTGCGTTGGGGAGATTTCCTTTCAGCGGTACTGCCTGGACACGATCCATTCCGTAAAGGGTAAAACGATCATCGCGAAGCAGGTGACCACAATCAGCGCCATGTTTTCCCGGTCGAACGCCCATTTTTCCACGGCGAGCGCAGCGAGCAGCAGGCCGATGAGGATAAAGTAACTAATTTTGGCGCTTTTCATCGTGATATACCGACCCAGTTCTTCATCCTGGGCTGGGCCGTCGCCCTCTTCAGGCGATCCCCAGGTGATTGCGGTAAAAAACGAACCGAGCAGAACAGCCGTGGGCATCAACTCATTGAAGCCGACGGGTTGGCCCATCAGCAACTTATATGCGGTAAACCCCGCAATGATGACAGTGGCCGTTCCGATTATTGCGGCACCCCATATCCGTGTCGTCATCTTCATCTTACATCTCCTCCTTACGCGTGAAACAATTCGTCGACTGTCACTCCAAGCGCGCGGGCAAGCTGAAACGCCAACTTGAGGCTGGGATCGTACTTGTTGTTTTCAATGGCGTTGATGGTCTGCCGGGAGACGCCGCACATCTTGGCCAGTTCTTCCTGGGAGATGTTATTCAGCTTGCGCAGCTGCTTGATCTTGTTTTCCATGGCGGTCTCTCCATTGGGGAAATGTAAAAGATGTTTTACATATACAGCGTACCAATCATATGGAAAAATGTCAAACATGTTTTACATACGCGTTTTTATTTAAAATAATTATAAATAGATATTGACTTTCATTTTGTATCAAGTATAATGATAACTGTTCCTAGTTGATAATTATTTTAATTTGATTTGGGAAAGAGGGGGGAGCTGGAATGTACGATGTGATTGTGATCGGCGCAGGTCCGGCAGGCACATCCGCAGCCATCTATACGGCGAGGGGCAACCTGAAGACACTGGTGATCGACAAAGCGCCCGGCACCGGCGCACTTGCCCTGACCCATAAGATCGCCAACTACCCTGGCGTGGAAGGCGAGCTGACGGGTAAAGAACTGCTGGACAAAATGAATCGGCAGGCCAAGAGCTTTGGCGCCGAGTTCCTGCAGACGACGATTACGGCCGTGGATGTGGAGGACGAGGTGAAACGCATCTACACCGCGCACGGTACGTTTGAAGCCAAAGCGGTGATTGTCGCCACCGGCTCCAAGGGACGCAACCGCATGCTGCCCGGCGAGGAACGCCTGTTGGGCAGAGGTGTCAGCACCTGCGCCACCTGCGACGGCGCGTTTTACCAAGGGAAGCACGTCGCGGTCATCGGCGACACGGAAGAGGCGCTGGAAGAAGCCATGGCGCTGACCAAATTTGCCGGCAAGATCACCTTCATCATCCCGCGCGGCGACCTGCAGGGCGTAGACGAGATGCCGGAGCTGCCCAATACGGAGGTAATGTTCCGCACACGTCCGCTGGAGATCGTCGGCGAACAGAAGGTGGAAGGCGTCCGCATCCGGCGGCCGGACGGCGCAGAGGAGCTGCTGTCTGTCGACGGCGTGTTCATCTTCCTGTCGGGCAGCAAACCAGGCACCGATTTTCTCGAGGATCAGGTCCCGCTGGATGAAGAAGGGTACATGATTCTCGACGAGTACATGCAGTCTGCCGTACCGGGTGTGTTTGGCGCCGGCGAAGTGCGGAAAACACCGGTCAAGCAGGCGGTCGTTGCAGCCGCTGACGGCGCCATCGCGGCGATGGCTGCCGACAAGTACATCAACAAGCGGTCCAAAATCGTACCACAGTACAAATAAGCATTCCAAAGAGAAGAGGAGCGATCATTTCATGGCACAAGCAATCGTGTATTCCAGCACCAACTGCGGCTTCTGCAAGCAGTTGAAATCCTATCTGGAGGAGCAAAACATCGCGTACGAAGAGCGCAACATTGACGAAAACGAGGCGTATCGCGAGGAGCTGGGACGTCTGGGCGTGATGTCCGTGCCGCTGACGCTGATCGGCGACAAGCAGATTCTCGGATTTAACCCGAACCGCATCAAAAAAGCGCTGGCCAGCCTGGAAGAACAGGCCCAGTAACCCAATACCCATACCCGGAGAGGAGAGACATCATCATGACAACGAACGTGACAGCACCGCAAGTGGAACTGAAAGTAGGCAAACCGGCCCCCGATTTTAACATGCTGACGACGAAAAACCTGGAGACGCTGGAAGAGCGCGTCACCCTGGCCGATTACAAAGGAAAGTGGCTCGTTCTGTTCTTCTGGCCGTTTGACTTTACCTTTGTCTGCCCGACGGAAGTGACCGCGTTCAGCGATCACCTGGACGAATTCCACGACCTGGATTGCGAAGTGTTGGGCGTGTCGACGGACAGCGTCTATACGCACCGCGCCTGGATTCAAACGCCGCGCGACCAAAACGGCATCGGGCCCGTGAAGTTCCCGCTGGCCAGCGACTTTACCAAGGAGACGGCCCGGGCTTACGGCGTGCTTGACGAAGAAACCGGCGCGGCCCATCGCGGTCTGTTCATCATCGACCCGGAAGGTGTGCTGCGCTACCAGGTCGTGACGGACATGAATGTCGGCCGCAGCGTCGACGAAACGCTCCGCGTGCTGCAGGCACTGCAGGCGGGCGGTCTCTGCCCGGCCAACTGGAAGCCCGGCATGAAGACATTGTAAATTGTAATCAGAGGTTTTTGGTGCGCACGATCGCCGGTTCTGCGGTACAATGAAAGCACGAGAAACCACAGGAAGAGGCGACGTGACGATGCGGGATGTCAAACATCGCTACCGGGGGCTGCCGCCCCGCACGCCGGAGATGCTGTACAACATCGTGCGCAAGTTTTACCGGGGAGCGGTCAGCCACTACGATCTAATCCAGGAGAAAAAGGCTGACGTCAGGGCAGCCTGGCTGCAAAGAGGGGAGAGCGGCAGCGACGCGGCACTGCGGCAGGCGATGACCACGCTGTTTCTGGAGTTTCACTTCTACGTCACCTGCTGGCTGCAAATAGAGATGGCTCTCTATCGGCTGGCGCGGCAGGACGAGCGTCAGGCGGAGGTAATGGAGCGCTTCCGCGATACGTTGGAAAAGCACGTAAAGGTGCGGGAGCTGCTGGATGAGACAGAGGCCTGCGTCCAGGTGCAGTGGCAGCATGACGGCCCTGGTCTGGCGTGCGTCGAGAGGGACGGATACACGTTTGGAGACGTGACATTTACCGTGGACGAGCAGAGCCTGCAAGACCTGCATGACTTGTATGCGGCGATCATGGCCGCAAGAGAAGCCCAACCCTCCGCTGCGCCGACCGTCTCCGGCTGAGGCAATCTGCCCGGCGCAGGACATGCTTGCAATCAACACGAAAAAACGTGACCGCCCGTTTTGGGACGGTCACGTTTTTCATGTAAGCCGGTTGTGCCGACATCAGAAACTGCTCGGGAAGATGGAGCCAGTTTGCTGCGGAGCGGGCTGGCCTGCATTGAGGGCGCGCACTTCCTGCACATTGGTGCCGGCAAAGCCGGGTTGGAAAATGGCTTGGGCGCCGCCAAACGACGGGCTGATCGACTGTTGCGGCTGAGCCTGCTGCATGTACCCGCCGCCCAGGGATGCGGAATAGCCAACTTGGTTTTGCTGGCGCACTTCCTGCACGTTGGTGCCGGCGAAGCCAGGTTGGAAAATGGCTTGGGCGCCGCCAAACGACGGGCTGATCGACTGCTGCGGCTGAGCCTGCTGCGCGTACCCGCTGCTCAGGGATGCGGAATAGCCGCCTTGGTTCAGTTGGCGCACTTCCTGTACATTGGTGCCGGCAAAGCCGGGTTGAAACACGGCCTGCACACCGCCGCCAAACGACGGGCTGATCGTCTGCTGCGGCTGAGCTTGCTGCGCGTACCCGCCGCCCAGGAATGCGGAATAGCCGCCTTGGTTTTGCTGGCGGACTTCCTGTGCGTTAGTCCCGGCGAAACCGGGTTGGAAAATGGCTTGAGCGCTGCCGAACGAATGGCTGATCGGCTGCTGAGGTTGAGCTTGCTGCGCGTACCCGCCGCTCAGGGATGCGGAATAACCGCCTTGGTTCAGTTGGCGCACCTCCTGCACGTTGGTCCCGGCAAAACCAGGTTGAAACATGGCGCTGGCAGGGGCACCGATGGACGGAAACTGCTGATATTGTTGGTTTTGTGTGAAGTGATTCATGTGTGTTTACACCTCCTGCCATTATCATTTCCAAGGATTAGAAGCTCATGCACGCAACGTCAATTCAAGAGAATTCTCATTTGGAAGAAAACGGATGCTCGGTACTATGCCTACAATTGCACATGGGTAAAAAACATGCCGGCCTCAATCAGCCGGCGATTTAGCTCCTCGATCCCGCCGCCTTTCCCTTGCCGCCGGGAAGGCGGGAGACGTATTGTGCGTAACGGATCAGGTTGGACAGGGAGGAACGGCGGATGGACGGTTCGTCAAACTTTTCCGGCTTGGCATTGGCCTCGAAAAACCAAAGCTGTCCTTCCGCGGTCAGTCCCAGATCCATCGACATTTCCGCCAAGGCTTTGATCTCTTCGTTCAGGGCGCGGGCGATGGTCAGCGAGGTCTCCTTGATCTTCGTTTCAACAGCCGCAGCATCTTCCTGGAACAGGGCGTTCAGCACGGTGGACAGGGGGTGAATCGAGCCGCCGCGCGGCACATGGGTGGTGATGTTTTGCGATCCGGCGCGACGGATGCCGATTCCGGTGACACACCACTCGCCCTTGCCGTTTTTCTGCACCAGGACGCGCACGTCAAACGGCTTTCCCAGATACAGCGCCCGATGGATTCCCTGCTGCATGATGTACCCCTGTTTCCGCATGTGCAATTTGACGTGTTTCCAGACGGCGTACAGCGAGGAGAAGCGGCGGGAAATCGCGCGTTTTTCCTGCAGTCGCTGCAGGAACCAGCCGTTCTTGTTTAGCTCCACCCGCATGATGCCCTGACCGGCCCTGCCCCGAACGGGCTTCAGGTAGACAAACCGGTGTTTGTTGCAGAAGGTCCGAAAATGGGCAAACGTATCCAGCTTCTTCGTCTCCGGCAAAAAGGGGGCTACCTCTGCGTGGCTGCTGAGCATGCGAAACAGCGTGTGCTTGTCAAAAAAGCAGCGGTTGAAAAGCGTGACGTTCTGCAAGTCCTCGATCTGATCCAGGGCTCGCTTCACGTCCGAGCGTCTTTCCGCCTGGCGCGACGGGACGCGGTTGTAGACGACGTGCGGAAACGGCAGCACGGTTTCCAGCCACTGATTTTGCTGATCGTCGTACAGATAGCCGCGGACGTGTTTCTTTTCCCAGTTGATCCCCTGTGGAGTAAATACGTAGACCAACGCGCCCAACTTTTTGCCGGAGAGGGAGAGGTCCTTGAAATGGTCACGATTGCCGAGAAAGGTCGGTCCGTCCCCGACAGTCAGAATGCCGATCAACGGTCCGATCTTCAAAGTGTTGTCGACGGTCTTGCAGTTGATGCGGGTACGGATGCGGCCCGGCTTCGGCTTTGGATTGCCCAGGTGCAGCCGTTTTTTGCAGTCAAACGGCCCCAGGTGGGCAATCAACTGCCGGGGGTTGTTCGGCGTGAGCGCTTGTCGCGGGACGTGCAAAAACCATCGGCCGCTGGGGAGGATGGTCAGCCACCCGGAGCGCTGTTGGAGCATGGGTGTTTCCTCCTTCCTGTACGGTGGTTCGCCTCGCTGCTTAAAAGTTGGCCAGATAGCAACTGTAGTCGACAAGCAGGCGGCTGGATTCCTGGTCCGCCTGTTTCAACCTGGCGTGTTTGAAGATGGACCGCCCCGGCTTGGAATTGGCTTCAAACATCCAGACGTGGCCGTGGGTGTCAATCCCCATGTCCAGCCCCAGTTCTCCCATGTCTGTCCCTCTCGCCTGTTCGAGCGCAGTGGCGATGAGGATGGCGGCTCGGGTGATGCGTTCAACCATCAGGTCTTTCTTTCTGCCGAACAGGTATGTCAGAAGTTCATCGCCTGGAATGACGGTTCCGCCGGTGCGGACGTGGGTGGTGACACTGCCGGAGCCGGCCACTTTGGCTGCCATGCAGGAGACGACCCATTTGTTTTGCTGGTTCTTGTGCAGGTGGACGCGGAAGTCAAACGGCCGGCCGTCAAACGTCATGAGCGAGATGCCCTGTTGAGCCAGATAGGAGCCGACACGGCGGGTGCGAAACACGTGCTGGTACAGCGAGGAGAGCTTGGCAAAGCGCCGCTTGACGATTTTGCTGCCGGAGTGGTAGGTGACGTCAAAGCCGCGGCCCGGATGGCGGACGATCTTGACGATCCCGTACCCCAGACTGCCGTTTTTCGGCTTCAGATAGACGAGCGGGTATTTCCGCAAAAGCGTGCGGAGCGTCTGCAGCGACGGCGAGGAATAGGTTTCCGGGATGTGTTCATTCACTTCGGGATTGGGGTAGAGGATTTGATGCACGGTCCATTTGTCGAAAAACCCCTGGTTAAACATCGGCAGATTTACGTAGTGAGCCAGCCTGAATTTAAATTCCTGAACCGCTTCCTGACGCTCCATCATCCGGGAAGGAATGCGGTCGTAGACGACGTCGGGCAGGGCGGTGTTCATTTTCCGCCAGACGTATCCGCCTCGCTTCGACGGGCGCAAAAACCAGGCGTCCACGCGGTGATCGTTCCAGTTTACGTCGTGCGGAGAGAAGATAAAGTAAAAGACGCCTTTCCCCTCTTGAGCCTGCAGCAGGTTGTAAAAAAACGAGGTGCGCGCTCCGATCGGCTGGCGGGAATTGCTGCGCAGTCCAGTGGTGACAATACCGATGGAGGGGCCGATGCGCAGGGTGTCATCTTCCCATTTGATGTGGATCAGCCCGCCGTGCGGAATGCCCAGATCGGCTTTCAACAGGCTCGTGACCTTGACGATACTGCTGTCCGGATTTCGCCGGTCCTGAAAGACGGTCGTGACCACTTCCCGTTTTCCCAGCGAGACCTTGATCTTTTGGCGGGGACGCAGCTGCAGCTTTTGGAACAGGTGGGACGGCAGGATAATGCCGGAGACATGCGGGTAGGACAGGAAGCGGAGCCGCACTATGATCGATTCCATGCGTTGTGTACCTCCTACATACTTTTCATGAGATAGCGGGCGTAGCGAACCGGATGCGCGATGGAGCGGAGCCGGGCCTTTGGATCGTCAATCAGGCGGAACACGGTCCGTCCCGGTCTGCTGTTTACCTCGATGATCCAGACGTTGCCCGCCGTGTCGATGCCGACGTCAATCCCCAGCTCAACCAGCCGGCCGTGCACCTTCTCGAGATAGGGAGGAAGCTCAGTCGCCAGGCGGTCGATTTCCTGTTCGATGCGGGCTTGCACTTCCGGCTGATAATGCTGGGCGAGAAAAGGACCCAGCGGCACAGCCTTGCCGCCGCCGTGGAGATTGGACGTGATGCTGCGCTTGTCGCCCAGCCGGACGGCTTTTCCGGTGATTTCCCACGTACCGAGGCCGTTCTTTTGCACCAGAACGCGCACGTCAAAAGGCGTCCCGTCCGGTGCGTGCAGCGACAGATACGGCTGGACCAGAAACGTCCGCCCGGCGGTAAAGCTGGCGATGAAGCTCTTCAGCCCTTGCGCTGTGCGAATCGTGCGGGAAAACGGCTCGTTTTTCCGATCCCGCCCGACAATCTCGAAGCCGTTGAGAGTGGGAACGATCCGCACCACGCCGGCACCGTGCGTGCCGGCAGACGGTTTGATTACGGCAGCACCGTACGTTACCAGCATCTCCCGCAGCGCGGCAATGGTCAGTATCTCGGTCGGAGGAATCCACGCCGCCAACTCCGGCGACTTGCTCAACATCTGGTGCACCTGCCACTTGCCGGAGAGACCGTGGCCCAAAAACGTAATCTGCGGGTCGTTTTGCAACTTCTTCACGAATGGTTTATAGTGGCGGTATGACGGACCGACAAAACAGCGGTCGTAGATGACGTCCGGCAGCGGAAAGATTCCGCTGCGCCAGGCGCCGTTACGATATTCGAACCCGGCGACGGTACGGGACTCAAAATCAACCTGGCGCGGTGAAAAGACAAAGACGTGAATGCCTGCCTTGCGTCCGATCAGCGTCAGTTTTTTGTAGTACGATTTTTCCTGAAAATGCGGGCCGTGGCATCGGGTCATAATGCCCAGGCTTTTTTGCTTTGCCGTCATGGAGGGTCACCTTCGTCTGATTTTCTTGCCGGTTTGTTTCCGTTTGGCTGTCCGGGGAAACCCGCACAAATAGGCGGCGTAATCCAGCATGCGCAGAACGGATGGACGTACGCGCCGGACAGAGCTGTCTTCCCTGGCCGCCTCAGGTATCGCGCTGGCCGTTTTGGAGGGCTTGCTGTTCACTTCCAGGAGCCAGACCCGGCCGCGAATGTCGACGCCGAGATCCACGCCAAATTCCGCGTACCGGCCGGAGAGCGACTGCTCCAGCAGCCGGGAGAGCTTCAGCGCAACGCTTCGCAGTGTCGCGACGGTCGGACGTGTACCCGTTGCCCAGGGGCCGCAGACGCGCAGAGCCTGGGCGGCACCGATCATCACGCCGCCGCGGGAGACGTTGGAGACGATGCTGTTTTGGCCGAGACGGGCGACCATCGACGTGACGGCCCATTCGCCTTTGCGGTTTTTTTGCACCAGTACGCGAAAGTCGGCGGGGCGCTGCTGGATGCCGATCAACGGCAGCCCCTGCTGCAGCAGGTACGGCTTTCCGTTTGTCCGGTTCTGCAGGTATCGATGCAGGCCGGAAATACTGGAAAATGATCGGGTCGCGCTGCCGAGCCGGGCTGTCTGATACCCGCCGGCGGTGCGCCGCAGGCGGATGATGCCGCGGCCCATGCTGCCGTTTGCCGGCTTGGCGTAGACGGTTTTGTGCTGCTCCAGCATCTGTTTCAGATCCGTCAGACCGGAATAGCATACCGTCTGCGGCAGGTGTTCGGCAGCCGCCGGCTCGTTTTCCAGCGCTGTGTGAACGTGCCACTTATTGAGAAATTGTTCATTGAAAAACGGGATGTTGAATTCCTTGCACCGCTCGATCCAATCACCCATGGCCTCGCTTTGCTCCCGCTTTCGGGAAAGCCGGTTGTAGATGCATTGAGGCAACGGCAGCACCGTTTGCCGCCACTTTTCGTTGTGGCGAACCATGCCGTGGACGATCTGTTGTTTCCAGTTGACGTCCTGCATGCGAAATACACAGACGATTCCGCCGCGGCGGAGGCAGACGTCCGCTATCTCGTCGAAGAACGAGGTGAACGGACCAAACGGGGCGGCTGGGGACTGGGGGTTGTAGCGGGAGACCAGAACGCCCAGATAGGGGCCAAAAACAAGACGCTGCTGGCTCGCGTAATAACGTGCCAGCAGGGGAACTCCCATAGGCAGATGCAGCGTGTGGGCCAGTGAGGGGCGAATCAGGGTGAGGCCGCTTCGTTCCATGCCCGTTACGCGGGCGCAAGCAGTCTTGCTGCCAAACTGGACAGTAAGCGTCGACGTGTCCAGCTTCCACTTGCGAAGACACGCTTGGGGCAGATACAAATCGTTGTCCGTCTTGGGATCGTACGATTGCAGAACCGTTGGAACGTAAGACATGGCAATCCCCTTCCCATCAGACATGAAGTTAGTCTATTTTATGAGCAGGCATATACTTTGGTTCCATTGAGGAGAAGAGAGGGCGTTTGGCCAGATGAATGCGTGGTTAGTGTTGCTGATGAACGTGGCGGTCGGTTCCGCCATTGGCGGCATGACAAACGAGCTGGCGATCCGCATGCTGTTTCGCCCGCACAAACCGTGGCAGATCGGCGGCTGGCGGGTGCCGTTTACACCCGGATTGATTCCCCGCCGGCGGGATGAGATCGCCGTCCACATGGGTCGGCTGGTGGAAGAGTACCTGCTGACCGCCGAGGGCATCAAACGGGCGCTGGCTCAAAGCGGAATGGAGAAAACGTTGAACACCTGGCTGACCGGCGTGGTCGACAGATGGTGTGCGGACGGCCGCACCCTGCGCCAGTTTCTGCACGCTGCTGCTCCCGAGCTGTTGGCCGAAGACGGCGGGATAAGCGAGAGCGTGCGCCGTCCGCTTCAGCAACGGTGGCAGGCGTTTGTCAACGAACTGATTCATCATCATGAACAGAAGCGGCTGCGCGAACTGATCCCCGCAGAGGGCATGGCCCGGATCGACACGGCGCTGGAGGATGCCAGCCGTCTCCTGCTGGAGCGTTTTCGCGCCTATCTGCACTCACCCGACGGTCAGCAGACGGTGCAGCAGATGATGCGCGGAATGCTCGGCGGAGGAGGCATGTTTGGCGGCTTGGTCGGCATGTTTCTGACGGAGGAAAAAATCGTCGGCAAACTGCTTCCCTACCTGGACGACCTGCTGGCCCATCCGGAACTGGTGAATCGGCTGAACCGCTTTTTGCGTCAGGAAGCAGACAGATGGCTGGACAAAACCGTGCGGGACGTGTATGACTGGATCGGAGCGCAGCAGGTGGAAGCGTGGTCGTCTGCCCTGTTTGCCAAGCTGGAGGAGCAGGGCGTCCGGCTTCTGGACAAGCCGCTTTGCCAACTGCTCTCCCCGCTGCGACAGACGGTGGCGGACCAGGTGATTCCCCGGCTGGCGCGCTGGATGGTGGAGACAGTGGAGCACAATGTGGAACGGCTGTTTCACAAACTCTCCGTCCGCGACATCGTCACCAGGCAGGTGGAGGGCTTCCCGATCGAACGGATCGAGGAGATGATCGTGGGGATTTCCGGACGGGAGTTTCGCATGATCACCATTCTCGGGTTTATCCTGGGAGGTGTCATCGGACTGGTGCAGGGGCTGTTGGCCGCCTTGTGGAGATAGCGATGCGGCCTGTTTTTTGGGCCATGGTACTCTGAAACGAAACTGTAAAGCCGTTGTAATCTTTCTGTAATATTCCCGGGGTAAGATAAAGACACGATGAAAACCCCCTTAATGATATACTTTCTGCCGGAGTAGCCGCAAAGCTACTCTTTTTTTTTACCCGGCCATCGGGTATAGTGAACCCAGGAGAGTACCTGAACATCCCGGGTTGGCCGGTCCCGGCTGCAGCGCGAGCCGGGGGCAACGATACCGCTGTGGAAGCATAGGATGGAGGGTGGGTACAAGCAGATGGCAACCAAACACGAACAAATTCTACAATATATTGACCGTCTTCCGATCGGTACGAAGATCTCCGTGCGCCAGATCGCCAAGGATCTGGATGTAAGCGAAGGCACCGCCTACCGGGCGATCAAGGAAGCGGAAACGCAGGGCTACGTCAGCACGATCGAGCGCGTCGGAACGGTGCGGATCGAGAAAAAGCAAAAGGAAAACATTGAACGGCTGACGTTCGCCGAAGTGGTCAACATCGTCGACGGTCACGTCGTGGGCGGCCGCGAGGGGCTGCACAAGACATTGAACAAGTTCGTCATCGGCGCCATGCAGTTGGAGGCGATGATGCGCTACATCGACGCGGGCAGCCTGCTGATCGTGGGGAACCGCTATCAGGCGCACAAAATCGCCCTGCAGCAGGGAGCGGCCGTCCTGATTACCGGCGGCTTTGACACCAGTGAAGAGGTAAAGCGGTTGGCCGACCAGCTGGCCTTGCCGATCATCTCGTCCAGCTATGACACGTTTACCGTCGCTTCCATGATCAACCGGGCCATTTACGATCGGCTGATCAAAAAAGAGATCGTCATGGTGGAAGACATCCTCAAACCGCTGGCGGAGACGCCCGTGCTGCTCCCGACGGACACGGTCGCCAAGTGGCACCAGTATACGGAATTGTATCAGGACACCCGTTTTCCCGTCGTCGACGAGCAGATGCGGCTGATTGGGATCGTCACGTCGAAAGACATCATCGGCCACGAGGAGACAGCGACGATCGACAAGGTGATGACGAAAAATCCGATCACCACGTCGCCGCGCGTCTCCGTGGCCTCCTCCGCGCATCTGATGGTGTGGGAGGGGATCGAACTGCTGCCGGTGGTGGACAACTACCGCAAACTGGTCGGCGTGCTCAGCCGCAACGACGTGCTGAAGGCGCTGCAGTATACGGCCAAGCAGCCGCAGATGAGCGAGACGTTCCCCAACCTGATCATGTCCCACTTCCGTGAGGAGCGGCAGGGAGACCAGCTCGTCTACAAGGGGGAAGTGACACCCCAGATGACCAATCACCTGGGGACGATTGCCAGCGGCATCATGACCACCGTCATGGTGGAAGCGGCGTGCAACCTGCTGCGGCTGCAGCGGCGCGGGGACATGGTGCCGGAGAACATCACCGTCTACTTTTTGAAGCCGGTGCAGATGGAGAGCCAGATCGAGGTGCGGCCGCGCCTCATGGACATCAGCCGCCGCTTCGGAAAGGTGGAAGTCTGCGTGTACCACGGCGACCAGCAGGTGGGACAGGCGATGGTAACGGCGCAGATCATCGATCGCTAATCAATCGGTATCACGCAAACGGAATTACACACAAAAAAGGTCGTCCGGACGGCAGTGCCGCGGACGGCCTTTTTGGCTTGCTGACCTGTACAATGTCAATTGGTGAGGTTATCTGTACGAAGACAGAAAAAAGTTGAGCAGTCCGACTGCAACGAAAAAACCGAGCATCCCAATCAGGAAATAACCGATATACAGAATGATTCGGTAGGGGGATTGATCGCGCATGGTTGTCCTCCCTTTTTTCTTTCTTTGCCGATTGAACCTTTCCAGTTCTTACTGGTATATACGTGCTGACCGGCCCGGACGTTTCGCGGTCCGCATTGACAGCGGAGAAAAAGCGGCTTATGTTTAGGATTAGACAATCATCTAATGTAATGGACACGATATACACGATTGAAACGGAAGGAGGGGGGTTCCATGCAGCTGGAAAAGCTGGTCACCTTTTACAAAGCGCTGGGAGACCCGACCCGTCTGCGCATCGTCGCGCTCCTGGCGAACGGTCCGCTGCACGGCCAAGCGCTGGCCGGCAAGCTGGGCGTCACCCCGCCCACCATCACGCACCACATGGCAAAGCTGCGCGAGGCCGGGATCGTCTATGAGCGGCGGGAAAAAAACACGATTTACTTTACCCTGCACGAGACCAATCTGACGCGCAAATCGCAGGCGCTTCTGACCCTGCTGGACAAGGCGAAAGGAACGGAAGGAGCGGCAGAGATGGAGGAAACGGACGAGAAGTGGGCGGCGGAGAAAATGCAGGTGATCCGCCATTTCTTCACGGCGGACGGCAGGCTGAAGCACATCCCGACGCAGCGAAAGAAAAAGCTGATCGTCTTCGAACACATGGTGCGGGGACTGGAGCGGGGACGAAAGTACGAGGAGCGGGAAATCAACGAGTACATCCGCCGCTTCCACGACGATTACGCCACGATCCGGCGCGAATTTGTGATGAACCACTATATGTACCGGGAGAACGGCATCTACGAGTTGAATCCCCCGGAGATGTGGGCCAAGGCGGAAGACCTGCGCTGAAGAGCGGAGCGGCTGCAAAAGCAGCATAAACAAAAAAAGGACAACCGTCGGCACCTGCCGCTTCGGTTGTCTGAAGCAAGAATGTCACACAGGCTCATTATACGCAGGAACAGCGATTTTGGCCAGAAAAAACGAATGGGAACGGAGGAAAAACGTTCCCATGGCAGGCTCGGCCCCTGACGGCTACGAGCCTTTTTTCAGTTCCGCCTGCCACGCAGCGCGGTAGCGGAGGAAGTTGCGTGTGCCGAGAATCAGGTTGACACCGCCGACAAACAGGAGCACCAGGGCGATCACGACGCGGATCACGTCCAGCTGGTCAAACGTCAACTGATTGAGTCCCAGCAGCGTGACCAACACGCCGAGCGACATGTTCATCTTGCCCAGGGTCATGCGCGACGCCAACGGGTGCATCCCACGCTGACGAGCGGTAATGCTGTAGTACACGCTGGCCACCAGGGAAGCCAGCACTCCGGTTACATAGGTCGCAAACCACATGCATGGATTCATCCTCTCCTGCGATCTGGTACTATCCTACCAAAGTTTGCGAAAGCGGGCAATCTGGACAGGGGAATGTTTGTTCTCATATGGTTTTGTGGTATAATTTTCTTGTACAATAGCACATCAGTTCGCAAAGGGGGCACTTCCATCCCTGCAAGAAAGGGGGTGACGCGATGACCGTATACCAAGCGTTGAGTCTGATGCTGGCGTTTGGAAGCCTGGTTGTCATGCTCCTGACGAACAAAAAGAAGTAGGCCGCGCGTGAGTCCGACAGCTCCGCGACCTACTCCTCTTCCCAACGGGCCGTTCCCTTTGCGGCAACGTCTATTGTGCGATGACCGGAGCGCGGCAACGCTTCGGTCTCTTTCATTTGATTCCCGTTCGACGGCCGTTGCTGGCAAGGGAATCCCTATCTTCACTATACCCATGCGGCAAGGGATTGTAAAGCCCACGCCTGCCCTGACAGGGGCGGGATGAAGTATAATGAAAGAAAACGACAACGGGACGGAACAAGAGAGGAAGGAACGCGATGACCCCCTTTGTCCATCTGCATGTGCACACGGAATACAGTTTGCTCGACGGCGCGGCCCGCATCGAGGAACTGGTGCGCCGGGCGGCGGAGCTGGGCATGCCGGCCCTGGCGATGACCGATCACGCCAACCTGTACGGCGCCGTGCCGTTTTACAAGGCCTGCCGGGACGTAGGCATCAAGCCGATTATCGGCATGGAGGCGTACGTCATCGAAGGAAACCTGCAGGATCGCGTGCGCAATGCCCCCGCACCGTACCATCTCGTGCTGCTGGCGGAGAACGATCGCGGCTACCGCAACCTGCTCAAGCTGGCAACGCTGGCCAACACGGAGGGCCACTTCATCCTCCCTCGGCTGAACAAGGAGGCGCTGGCCCACTACAGCGAGGGGCTGATCGCTTTGAGCGCCTGCCGGGAGGGGGAGGTGGCCCGGCTGCTGCTCGCCGGCGACAGCGAGGGAGCCCGACAGGCGGCGCTCTGGTATCAGCAGGTGTTCGGCGCTGACCGGTTTTACCTGGAACTGCAGGATCACGGGTTGGAGATCGAGCGCAGGCTGAATCAGCGGCTGCTCCATCTGGGGCGGGAGACGGGCATTCCGCTCGTCGCCACCAACAACGTGCACTACGTCTACCGGGAACAGCACCGGCAGCATGACATTTTGCTGGCAATTGGCGAGGGCAAGACGGTGGACGAGGAGAACCGATTCCGCTACGAGACCGACGAGTACTACCTGAAAAGCGGCGACGAGATGGCCCGCCTGTTTGCCTATGCGCCGCAAGCGCTGTCCAACACGGCCGCCATCGCCGAACGCTGTCAGTGGGAATTGTCGTTTGGCCAGCACATTTTGCCCAGGTTTCCCCTGCCTGCCGGACAGGAACCGACAACTTTCCTGCGCGAACTGTGCGAACAAGGCTGCCGCGAGCGCTACGGCGAGATCACGCCCGAGGTGCGCGAGCGGTTGGAACACGAACTGGCGATCATTACGCGGACCGGTTTTACCGATTACTTTCTGATCGTCTGGGACTTCATGCGCCACGCCCATGAGCAGGGCATTCCGACCGGGCCGGGACGCGGTTCGGCGGCAGGCAGCCTGGTGGCCTATGCGCTGAAGATCACCAATGTTGATCCGCTTCGCTTCAGCCTGCTGTTTGAACGGTTTCTCAACCCGGAGCGGGTGACGATGCCGGACATCGACATTGATTTTTCCGTTGAGCGGCGGGACGAGGTGATCCGTTACGTGGCCGACAAGTACGGTCATGACCGGGTGGCGCAGATCATCACGTTTGGCACGATGGCGGCACGGGCTGCTGTCCGCGATGCGGGGCGGGCACTGGGGCTGTCGCTTGGCCTGGTGGACCGGGTGGCCAAAATGATCCCGCAGTCTCCCGGCATGACCATCGACAAGGCGTTCCAGCTCAATCCAGAGTTGGGCAAGCTGTGCGAGACGAACGGCCAGGCGAAGCAGTTGATCGAAGCGGCCAGGGGCGTCGAGGGGCTGCCCCGCCACGCTTCCACGCACGCGGCCGGCGTAGTGATCGCACCGGAGCCGCTGACCGAGTACGTGCCGCTGCAGACCGGCAGCGAAGGCTTGGCTTTGACCCAGTATCCGATGGAAGCGCTGGAAGAGATCGGTCTGTTAAAGATGGATTTTCTCGGCCTGCGCAACCTGACGATCATTCAGGAAACGCTGCGCCATCTGCGAGAACAGGGGATCGACCTCGACCTGGAGCGGATTCCCCCCGACGACGCCAAGACCTTCCGGATGCTCAGCCGCGGCGAGACGACGGGGATCTTTCAACTGGAATCGGCGGGGTTCCGCAGCGTGCTGCGCGAGCTGAAGCCGACCAGCCTGGCCGACATTGTCGCCGTGCTCGCCCTTTACCGGCCGGGGCCGATGGAGATTATCCCGCAGTACATCCGGGCCAAGCACGGCGAAACCCAGGTGCACTACGCCCACCCCGATCTGGAGCCGATCCTGAAAGAAACGCACGGCTTCATGATCTACCAGGAGCAGATCATGCAGATCTCTTCCAAGCTGGCCGGGTTCAGCCTGGGCGAGGCGGACATATTGCGGCGGGCGGTGGGCAAGAAGAAACGGGAACTGTTGGCCGAGCAGCGGGAGAAGTTCGTCGCCGGCTGCGTCAGACAGGGCTACGGGGAGCGGCTCGGCAACGAAATCTACGACCTGATCGTCCGCTTCGCCGACTACGGTTTCAACAAGGCGCACTCGGTCGCCTACGCGATCATCGCCTACCAGATGGCCTACCTGAAGGCCAACTACCCGCTCGCCTTCATGGCCGCGCTGCTGTCGCTTTCCATCGGCAGCCAGACGCGCATCGCCGAGTACACTGAAGAGGCGCGGCGGCTGCGGCTGACCGTGCTGCCCCCGGACGTAAACGAGAGTCAGGCCTTTTTTACCGTGGAAAAGGAGGCGATCCGCTTCGGACTGGCGGCGGTCAAAAACGTCGGCTACGGCGCCATCGAGTCGATCGTGCAGGAGCGGGCCAAACGTCCGTACCGCGACCTGTTTGACTTCTGCGCCCGGGTGGACGGCAGGCTGGTCAACCGGCGGGTGGTCGAATCGCTGATTCTGTGCGGCGCGCTGGATTCGCTGCCCGGTCACCGCAGCCAGCTCATGGTGCTGCTGGACGAGGCGATGGGCAAAGCGACGGGCAGGCGGCAGGAGCGGGACGCCGACCAGCTCAACCTGTTTGCCGGCGAAGACGGAGCAGAGCCTGTGCGCCTGCCGTCCGAGTACCCCGATGTGCCACCGTTTTCGCGCAGCCAGCAGTTGAAAGAAGAGCGGGAACTGCTTGGTGTCTACCTGTCCGGACATCCGCTGGACCAGTTCGCCCACCTGCTCAACCGGCCGGAGGTGCACGCCGTCTCTGCGCTGGCGGAGTGCGCCCGAGACCAGACGGTAAAAGTGGTGGGCATGATCGTCGAAGAGCGGCGGATTCAGACCAAGAAAGGGGAACCGATGGCCTTCGTCACGCTGGAGGACAAAACCGCCCAGGTGGAGATGGTCGTCTTTCCAAAGGTGTACGCCAAATACATCGACCTGCTGAAGCGGGAGCGGATCGTCGTCGTGGAAGCGCGGGTGGATCATCAGGACGATGCGGTGAAGCTGCTGGTCTCCCGCATGTGGGATGTTGAAGCACTGCCCAGGCCGTCGACAGAGCCCGTGCTGTTTGTCAAAATTACGCCGGAACAGGAGCGCGATTCGACACTGCACCGGCTGCAGCGCTTGTTTGTCGAAAAAAAAGGAACGATTCCCGTCGTCCTGTACTACGAAGGAAAAAAGCAGACAATCCGCCTGCCGGACGCGATTCGCGTAGAGGTGGATGCTGCCTTTTTGGAGCAAGCGCGAGAAATTGTGGGAAGTGACAGCGTAATTCAAAAAGAATTGCCAGTAAACTGGGGAGGATGAACCAAGTCCTCCCTTTTTCGCCGTTTTCGGCGGCTTTACAGGAGAATGGGTTTTGTTATAATGGGGACATACCCAAAAAAGTGGTCTGACCACTTAGGTTCGATATAGATAAGTGAATCAGAGCGATACCAGATAGACATGAAATGGAGTGGTACTTGTGTCCAATTTGCGAGAGGATGCACTGGAACTTCACCGGAAGCACAGAGGGAAACTGGAAGCGGTTACCAAGGTGCCGGTGCGCAATGCCCGCGACCTGAGCCTGGCGTATTCGCCGGGTGTGGCAGAGCCGTGCAAGGAAATCTTTGACGACGTGTCCAAAGTATACGACTACACGATGAAAGCCAACCTGGTGGCCGTGGTCAGTGACGGTACCGCCGTGCTCGGACTGGGCAACATCGGTCCGGAAGCGGCCATGCCGGTCATGGAAGGCAAAGCCGTTCTGTTCAAGTCGTTTGCCGGCGTCGACGCCTTCCCGATCTGCCTGAACACCACTGACGTCGACAAGATCGTGGAGACGGTGAAACTGCTGGAGCCGACGTTTGGCGGCGTCAACCTGGAGGACATCGCCGCGCCTGCGTGCTTTGAGATTGAGGAGCGCCTGAAAAAGGAAACCAACATCCCGATTTTCCACGACGACCAGCACGGTACGGCTATCGTGACCGCCGCCGGTCTGATCAACGCTCTGCGCGTGGTGAACAAAAAGCTGGAGGATGTCCGCGTGGTCACCAACGGGGCGGGAGCGGCAGGCATCGCCATCATCAAACTGCTCCTGTCCATGGGCGTCAAAGACGTGATCATGTGCGACACCAAGGGGATCGTGTACGAAGGCCGTACCTTTGGCATGAACCCGGTCAAGGAAGAAATGGCGAAAATTACGAACCGCAGCAAAAAGCAAGGGGATCTGGCTGAAGCGATGAAGGGCGCCGACGTGTTCATCGGCGTATCCGTGGCCGGTGCCGTTACCCAGGAGATGGTCCGGTCGATGAACCGCGATCCGATCATTTTTGCGATGGCCAACCCGGTTCCGGAAATCATGCCGGACGAAGCAAAAGCGGCGGGTGCTGCCGTGGTGGGCACGGGCCGTTCCGACTTCCCCAACCAGGTGAACAACGTCCTGGCGTTCCCGGGCATCTTCCGCGGTGCGCTGGATACCCGCGCCACCAACATCAACGAAGAGATGAAACGAGCGGCGGTTTACGCCATCGCCAATCTGATCTCGCCGGAAGAGCTGTCTGCTGACAAGGTGATTCCGGCACCGTTCGACCCGCGCGTCGCTCCCCACGTGGCAGCGGCGGTGGCGAAGGCGGCGATGGAAAGCGGCGTGGCCCGCATTACCGTCGATCCCGAAGAGGTCAAGGAAAGAACGGCAAAACTGGCCGCCATCTCGCTGCAAAAGGCGTAATCCCGGCCGTACGGGAAACAACGAAGAACACCCTCCCAACCGTGTGCGCGGTCAGGAGGGTGCTTCGCCGTAGACAGTCAATGAGGAGGGTGAAAAGTGCTCGGTTCTGCGCAAGAACGAAAAGTGTACGAAGGCATTCTGCTGCAGATCCATGAAATTGTTCGGGAAAAAAACCTGCGCCCCGGCGACAAGCTGCCGTCCGAACGGGAGCTGTCCGAACAACTGGGAGCGGGCCGTTCTTCCGTCCGGGAGGCGCTTCGAGCCCTGGAACTGCTGGGACTGATTGAAACCCGCCGGGGAGAAGGCACCTTTTTGAAGCACTACCGACACAACCGCCTGATTGACATTCTCGGCTACTTTATCCTGCGGGACTACAAGACGAAAAAAGACCTGATCGAAATGCGCCGAATTCTGGAGCTGGAAGCGGTGCGGTTGGCCTGCCGGCGTGCCACAGACAAGCACTTTGACGAGATGGAGCGGATCTTGGCGGCGGCGGAGGAGCGCGTGGAGCGCGGCGAGGTTCCCACCGAGGAAGACTACCAGTTTCACCGCGTGATCTGCCGCTCCAGCCGCAACTCCATTCTGCATCGCATCTGGGCACCGCTCGTCGAGTACAGCGACAGCGTCCGCAGCGAATCGCTGGGACGCGAAGGTCGGGCCCGCACCGCGCTGGCGGAGCACCGTCGGATCATGGAAGCCATTCGCGAGGGAGACGAAGCACTGGCGGTGGAGAGAATGCGCGAGCACCTGGAAAACAGCAAGCTCTAGTCGTGCGTCCCGCCTAGTCCGTTCCCTCTGCTGATTTGCGACGAGCGCTGGCGCTGTGATATGATGAGGCAGACCTGTTTTGGACGCTGAAGGAGGTTGCCAGCATGTGGACGGTCATCTACATCGCTCCTAGCGCAAAAATAGCGGAACGGATACAGCAACGATTGACAGATGAAGGATTCCTGGTCAAGGTACGCGAGGCGAAGGTTTCCAAGCAGTACGAAATTCTCGTGCCCGAAAGCGAAGTTCACGAAGTCCAGGAAATACTCGGCACGATCCTTCACTGACCAGAAAGGTGAGGTGTAACTGTGCTTAAAGACCTGTTCGGGAAGAAGCGAAAGTTCGCGACTGTCCCTGCGGAGACGATTGCGCGCGTTCCCGCCGGCGCGGACGGCGCCACTGTGACGGGACCCAAGGAAAAGGAAGTTCCCGAGGGACTGATGAATAAATGCCCGCACTGCGGGAGCATCCACTACTCCAAGGACCTGGAGAAAAATTTGCGCGTCTGCAAAGGCTGCCAGTACCATTTCCCCATGTCCGCTCCCGAGCGGATCCAGTCGCTCCTGGATGACGGGAAGCTGACCGAGGAGTTCGACGCAGACCTGATCACCGCCAATCCGCTCGGCTTTCCCGGTTATCTGGAGAAGCTGGAACAAGACATGAAAAACACCAATCTCAACGAGGCGGTCATCACCGGCGAGGGCGTGCTGGGAGGCAACCGCATCGTCATCGGCGTGATGGACTCCCGCTTTCGGATGGCCAGCATGGGCTCGGTCGTCGGCGAGAAGATCACCCGGGCGATCGAGCGGGCCGTGGAGCGGCGACTGCCGTTTCTCCTTTTCTCCGCGTCCGGCGGTGCGCGGATGCAGGAGGGCGTGCTCAGCCTGATGCAGATGGCCAAGACGAGCGCGGCGCTGGCCCGGCTGGACCGGGAGCGGCTGTTGTTCATCTCCGTGCTCACCAACCCGACATACGGCGGGGTGACCGCCAGCTTCGCCTCGCTCGGCGACTACAACATCGCCGAACCGGGCGCAATGATCGGGTTTGCCGGCCGTCGCGTGATTGAGCAGACGGTTCGCCAGGAGTTGCCGAAAGATTTTCAGACGGCGGAATTCCTGCTGAAGCACGGACAGCTCGACATGGTGGTGCATCGCAAGGACATGCGGACCACGCTGGCAAAAATCGTCGAGCTGCACACGATTCGGGAGGGAGTGTAGAAATGGCAGGCGAACTTCCCTTTGAGAAGCCGCTGGTGGAACTGCAGGAAAAGATCAAGGAACTGCGCAGGTTTACCGAGGAAAAAGGAATTGATTTTTCCGATGAAGTTGTTCGTTTGGAGAAAAAGGCCAAGGACCTGGCCGAGCAGATTTACGGCAATCTGACGCCTTGGCAGCGCGTGCAGATCGCCCGCCACCCCGAGCGGCCCACGACTTTGGACTACATTCATCATATTTTCACAGATTTTCTGGAAGTGCACGGTGACCGCTGTTTTGGCGACGATCTGGCGATTGTCGGCGGCATTGCCAAACTGGACGGCCGTCCGGTCACAGTGGTCGGCCACCAGAAAGGAAAAGACACCAAGGAAAACATCAGCCGAAACTTTGGCATGGCCCATCCCGAAGGCTACCGCAAGGCGCTGCGGATCATGCAGCAGGCGGACAAATTCGGCCGCCCGATCATCTGCTTTATCAACACCTCGGGGGCATATCCCGGCAAAGCGGCTGAGGAGCGCGGCCAGAGTGAAGCGATTGCCCGCAACCTGCGGGAGATGGCCGGCTTCCGCGTACCGATCATCTGCGTCGTGATCGGCGAGGGCGGCAGCGGCGGCGCCTTGGCGATCGGCGTCGGCAACCGCGTCTACATGCTGGAAAACTCCACCTACTCGGTCATTTCGCCAGAAGGGGCGGCGGCCATTCTCTGGAAGGACGCCAGCCTGGCGATGCGTGCGGCGGAAACGATGAAGATTACCGCGCCCGACCTGCTGGAGCTGAGTGTGATCGACGGGATCATCGAGGAGCCGTTTGGTGGGGCACACCGCGATGTGGTCCAGCAGGCCAGCCGGGTCAAGGCGAAGCTGCTGGAAGGACTGGAACAGCTCGACCGGTTGAGTCCGGAACAACTGATACAGGATCGCTACGAGAAGTTTAAACAGATTGGTGCCTACGCCTCCTTCTGATCCAGAGGAGGCGTTTTTTGCTTTTTTCTGCGCGAAAAATCTGCTAAAATCGTATTCGGACGCGGAATTTGTCAGATCATTCAAAAAGTATGGCACATATTCCGCAATGAGTGTAACAGATATAAATCCGGAACTGATACAGCATGTATCAAAGGCTCTTTGGCACATACTGTTTCTGTTTCAAGACATGCTAATGACGATAAGAAGGGTCGTTGGGCCTTTGTTTAGGACAGGAGAGGTGGTTTCCATGCAGAAAATCGCAGTATTGACCAGTGGCGGAGATTCTCCGGGGATGAACGCGGCGATTCGCGCCGCCGTTCGACGTGCCGCCTATCACGGCGTGCAGATGTACGGAGTGTACCACGGGTACGAAGGGCTGATGCGCGGCCATATCCAGGAGATGACGCTGGGGTCAGTCGGGGACATTATCCATCGGGGAGGAACCATCCTCTTTTCGGCCCGCAGTGAAGAGTTTAAAACAGAGGCAGGACAGGAGAAGGCGGTACGCCAACTGCACGAGCACGGCATCGAAGGTTTGATCGTGATCGGTGGCGACGGTTCCTTCCGCGGGGCGCAGAAGCTGACGGAGAAAGGCATTCCCACCATCGGCGTGCCCGGCACCATCGACAACGACATTCCGTGTACCGATTTCACCATCGGATTTGACACCGCGCTCAATACGATTGTGGAAGCGATCGACAAAATCCGCGACACCGCCACTTCGCACGAGCGCACCTACATCATCGAAGTAATGGGGCGCGACGCCGGAGATTTGGCGCTGTGGGCCGGTCTGGCGGCAGGTGCGGAATCAATTATCATTCCGGAAGCAGACCATGACATGAACGACATCATCGAACGGCTGCACGCTGGAAACCGCCGCGGCAAGAAGCACTCGATCATCATCGTGGCGGAAGGCGTCGGCAGCGCTGCCACCTACGCAGAGGAAATCAAGCAGCGGACCGGCTGGGAAACCAGGGTGACCGTGCTCGGCCACATCCAGCGGGGCGGTTCGCCGACTGCGTTTGACCGCATGCTGGCCAGCCGCATGGGGGCGGCGGCCGTTGACCTGCTGTTGGAAGGAAAGCGGGACCGAATGGTCGGCATCCGCAACAACCAGATCGTCGACGTCGATTTCAAGGATGCGTTGGCGCAAAAGCACCAGCTCGACTTGTCCATCTATCAGTTGGCGCGCACGCTGTCCATTTAGTACGGCGTATATTGACAGCTTGTTTCATAGGAGGGACGCACAGTGCTGCGTAAGGCGAAAATCGTATGTACCATCGGACCGGCGAGCGAGTCGGTCGAGACTCTGAAAAAACTGATCCACGCCGGCATGAACGTGGCCCGGCTCAACTTTTCCCACGGTTCCCACGAGGAGCATGCCGCCCGGATCGCCAACATCCGGCAGGCGGCCCGGGAGACGGGCAAGCAGGTGGCCATCCTGCTGGATACCAAGGGACCGGAAATCCGCACCGGCACGCTGGCCGTGGATGCAGTGGAACTGCAGGAGGGCCAGACGATCGTGCTGACCACAGAGGACGTGCCCGGCACGGCGGAACGCATCTCGATCACCTATGCCGATCTGCCGCGCGACGTGAAGAAGGGCGACACGATCCTGATCGACGACGGGCTGATCGGTCTGACCGTGGAAGCGGTAGAGGGGCATGAGATCATCTGCCGCATCAAGAACGGCGGCACGCTGAAAAGCAAAAAGGGCGTCAACGTGCCGGGCGTCAAGATCAACCTGCCGGGGATTACGGAAAAGGATGCACAGGATATCGAATTCGGCATCCGGCAGGGCGTCGATTTTATCGCTGCCTCGTTTGTGCGCAAGGCCGCCGACATCCTGGAGATTCGCGAAATTCTGGAACGCCACGGCGTTCACATTGACATCATCGCCAAGATTGAGAACGAGGAAGGCGTGGACAACGTAGACGAAATTCTCGCCGTTTCCGACGGACTGATGGTGGCCCGCGGCGACCTGGGCGTGGAAATTCCGGCGGAGGAAGTGCCGCTGGTGCAGAAAAAACTGATCAAGAAGTGCAACGAATTAGGCAAACCGGTCATCACCGCGACGCAGATGCTCGACTCGATGCAGCGCAATCCTCGCCCCACCCGGGCGGAGGCAAGCGACGTGGCCAACGCCATCTTTGACGGCACGGACGCGATCATGCTCTCCGGCGAAACGGCAGCCGGCAAATATCCGGTAGAGTCGGTGGAGACGATGAACCGGATTGCGCTCAGAGCGGAGCAGGAACTGAATTACCGGGAGATTTTGTACAACCAGGCTGTGCAAAAGCAGGTGACCATTACAGACGCGATCAGCCAGGCCGTGGCCAACGCCGCGCTCGACCTGGATGCGGCGGCCATCATCACGGCGACGGAGAGCGGTCATACCGCGCGCATGGTCTCCAAGTACCGTCCCAAAGCGCCGATCGTCGCAGTTACGCCGCACGCTGAAGTGGTGCGCCGTCTCGCGCTCGTCAACGGGGTCTACCCGGTGCTTGGACCAATGGCCAATACGACTGACGAAATGCTGGAGCTGTCCGTGCAGCAGTCGCTGGAGGCGGGGTATGTCCGCCACGGTGATCTCGTGGTCATCACGGCGGGCGTGCCGGTGCGTGAAGTAGGCACCACCAACCTGATGAAAATTCACGTCATCGGCGACATTGTGGCGAAGGGACAAGGCATCGGGCGCAAGGTGGTGACCGGCCGGGTCGTGGTTGCACGCTCGGCGAAGGAAGCGCTGGAGAAGATGCGGGAAGGCAGCATCCTCGTGACGATTGGAACGGAATCGGACATGATCGGCGCATTTGAAAAGGCGGGCGCGGTCATTACCGAAGAGGGCGGACTCACCTCTCACGCCGCCATTGTCGGGCTTAACCTCAACGTCCCGGTCATCGTCGGCGTCACGCGTGCTACGGAACTGCTGAAAGACGGTCAAATCGTCACAGTCGACTCCGAACGCGGCCACATTTACACTGGACATGCCCGGGTGCTGTAAAGAATTGCTATAAATACCCTGAATCTGGGAGGGGGATGGAACGCGTCCCCCTCGTTTTGTCATGCCGCTTTTTCGATATGCCTTATCGTTCTGCCCTGTCCATACTGCACGGTGGACAGGGCGGTTTTCTTTTCGGGCACGCTAAGTGCAGGAGGGGGGCTGAAAAACGACAAAAAATCTGCTAAAATGAGGACTTCGTGAGCGTGTTTTCTCCCGGCAGGCGAACAGCCTTGTCAAGTCCCTTTTTTCACAAAAACACTACATATTGTGTTGTCGAAAAATATTGCACACAACATATAGAAAAAACTATTGAGTTTTTGCGGGAAAAGGGGTTAACTAGAGATGATAGTATTGAAGGAGGAACCGACATGTTGGCTACAGAGACGAGAACCCGTTTTTTGCGGGATGAATTTCTGGACCGTTACCCCGATTTCCCGCCGCACATGAATGCACTGGGACAATTCGTTTATTATCGGACGTATTCCCGTTTTCTTCCGGAAAAAGGCAGACGGGAGACTTGGAAAGAAACCTGTCGCCGTTCGGTGGATTACAATATCAAGCTGGCCTATCAGCATCTGCAAAAGATTGGGCTGACCCCTGATCTGCAGGAACTGGAGAAGGAAGCGGAAGGACTGTTTGACAACATGTTCAATCTCAGACAGTTCCTGTCCGGCCGCACCCTCTGGGTGGGCGGAGCGGAAAACGGCGTAGCTGATTTGTATCCGCTGGCCAATTTCAACTGTTCATTCCTGAACATCAAATCCTGGGAGGATCTGTGCGACCTGTTCTACCTGCTGTTGGTGGGAACAGGCGTCGGCTTCAAGTGCACGAAGGAGATGGCGGCAGGACTCTCGCCGATCCGCACCAATGTTACCCTGCTTTCCTCGGAGTACAAGCCCCTGCCCAAACACCAGCGGCTGGAGCGCTCCGAACTGAAAGTGCTGGAAAACGGCTTTGCCAAAATCTACGTCGGTGACAGCAAGGAAGGCTGGGTCGAGTCGCTGCGCCTCTACCTGGACATCCTGACGAAAAAGGAATATGAGCACATCCATACTGTGAAAATCTCCTACAACAGCGTCCGCCCCAAAGGGGAGCGGCTGAAGCGCTTCGGCGGTACGGCCAGCGGCCACGAACCGCTTCGCGAAATGTTTGAGGGCATCGACAAGGTGCTGAAAAACAAAATCGATCCGTATCTGGAGCCAATTGAAAGCGACGAGAAGGGCTACGGAAAGGTGCGTCCGATCCACATTCTCGACATCGGCAACTTGATCGGAGCCAACGTCGTGGTGGGGGGCGTACGCCGTACGGCGGAGATCTTCCTGTTTGACCATGACGACTATGAGTGCCTGTTTGCCAAATACGGCATCAACGGATTTTGGACAGAAGAGCAGCTCGCTCATCACCGCATGGTGGGCGAACTGTTGGGCGATCGGAAGCCGTCCTGGTTTGACACGATTCAAAAGGTGGGAGACGGCCGCTTTGGACTGGATCATCGCCGCATGTCCAACAACTCCATTGCCTTCACGAAACAGCCGAGCCGGGAATTTTTGCACCTCGTCTTTACGATGATGCAGATGGAAGGCGAGCCGGGCTTCATCAACCTGGAAGAGGCCAACCGGCGCCGTCCTAACGCGGAGGGGCTCAACCCGTGTGCGGAAATTCTGCTCGACTCCTACGGCGTGTGCAACCTGACCACCGTCAATCTGGTGCAGTTCGTCAAGGAAAGACCGGATGGCTCCAAATACCTGGATCTGGACGGCCTGTTGGACGCGCAGCGCAGATCGGCCCGCGCCGGACTGCGCATGACGCTGGTGACGCTGGAACTGCCTCACTGGGACAGGGTGCAGCAGCGTGACCGTCTGCTCGGCACGTCGCTGACCGGAGTAAAGGACGCCATCGCTTCGCTCGGATACACCGAGGAGCAGGAGGTGGAACTGCTTCGTCTGCTCGGTAAAGCTGCGCGTGAGGAAGCAAATCGCTACGCATACGAGCTGCGCGTCAACGCGCCGCTGTTGGTGACCACGGTGAAGCCGGAGGGCACGCTCTCCCAGGTGGCCGGCGGTGTATCCAGCGGTCTGCACTGGTCCCACTCGCCGTACTACATCCGCCGCATTCGGATCAACGCCGAAGATCCGCTGGCAAAAGCGGTTCAGGCGTTGGGCTGGAGAGTCCATCCGGAAGTGGGCACGCCGGGCGACACCCACGAGGAGCGCATGGCCAACGCCCGTACGCTGGTGATCGACTTTCCGGTGGCTTCCGGAGCCAAGGAGACCAAGGAACAGGTCAGCGCCAGACGGCAGTTTGAGACCTATTTCCGCTTCCAGAAAGAGTATACGGAGCACAACTCCTCCAACACGATTACGGTTCGGCCGGAAGAGTGGGGCGAGGTGGAAGAGATCGTCTACTCCAACTGGGACAACTTCGTCGGTGTGTCGTTCCTGCAGCTCGACGGGGGCACGTACCAGCTTGCTCCGTACGAAGCCTGCACCAAAGAGGAGTACGAAGCGCTGAAAGCGTCGATGAAGCCGTTTGACCCGGCCATCCTGCAGCAGTTTGAGAACGGCGGCGATTCCGACCTGGTGACGGCGGAATCGTGCGAAGGCGGCGCGTGCCCGATCCGCTAACGCCCCCGTATTACAGCAACCAAAACCGGAGAAGAAACGAACTGCTTCGTTCTTCGCCGGTTTTTTTGTCCGTCCGCAAGGGAAAGGAGGCGGCGGAAAGCAGGTTTTATCGCAGGACTGTGGTACAATAACAGGAGAAAGGGGCGGTTGCATTGAGTGCGGTTGTACATACTCACCGACTGCAGGTGAGGTACGGCGAAACGGATCAGATGGGCGTGGTCTATCACGCCAACTATCTGACCTGGTTTGAAGTGGGGCGGACGGAGTTTCTTCGCCACTCGGGGCTAACCTATCGCGAGTTGGAGGAAAAAGGGGTGCTGCTGCCGGTCGCGGAGGCGACGCTTCGGTACAAGCTGCCGGCGCGGTACGATGACTGGGTGGAAATACGCACGCGGATCGAAGAGCTGACGCCGGTGCGGCTGACATTTGCCTACGAGGTGTACCGCATCCCGGACGAGACGCTGCTGGTGTCCGGCAAAACGATGCACGCCTTCACGACGCCGACGATGAAACCGATTCGTCTCTCCCGTGCGGAACCGGACGTCTATGCCTGGCTCCTGGCTCAGTACGAAGGAGGAGCGTAGCATGCTGTTTCGCATCCTTGTGGTCTTGTTTGTCGTCGTGCCGGCGATTGAGCTGTGGGGTCTGATCGCGGTAGGCAAAGTGATTGGCGGCTGGAACACGGTGGCGCTGGTGATCCTGACCGGACTGGTTGGCGCCTGGCTGGCCAAACGGCAGGGCATGCAGGTGCTTCGGCTGCTGCAGCTCCAGCTCTCGCGCGGCCAGATGCCGACGGAAGCGCTGATCGACGGCGCGCTCATTCTCGCGGGTGGAGTGCTGCTGTTGGCGCCGGGCTTTTTCACCGACCTGTTCGGGCTGTTGTTTCTCATCCCCTACACGCGGTTAATCGTGCGCCATCTCTTGAAGCGCTGGCTCTGGTCGCTCATCTCCAGCGGCCGCGTGCACATCCTTTTCCGCAGGTAAATCGGCGCCAAGACACGAAAAAAAGGAGGAATGGCGCCTCCTTTTTACGTGCCCTTGATGTATCGCCAGATGTCGGAAAAGACGTCCGCCTTCACCAGTGCATTGATCAGCACAAGTGAGACGGGACCGATGATCAGCCCGAGAAAGCCGAACAGTTTCAGGCCCACGAACAGGGCGACCAGCGTCAGCAGTGGGTCGAGACCGACGTTTTCCGCCACCACCTTGGGTTCGATGATCTGACGGAAAATCAACACAATCGCGTAGAGGATCGACAAGCCGATCACCAGGCTGTAGTTGCCTTTGAAAAAGAGATAGACAATCCAGGGGATAAAGACCGTCCCTGTGCCCAGATACGGAAGCAGATCCACCAGACCGGTGATCAGCCCGATGGTGATGGCGTATTCGACGCGCAGGATCAACAGGCCGACAATCACGATCGCGGCGGTGAGCGAAATCAGCGTCAGCTGCGCCTTGCCAAAGCCGAACAGCGCGGCTTTCAGGTCTTTGAAAATCTGATTCAGCCGTTTGTTTACGCCCTTTGGCATAAGGCGGCGGAAGCGCGCTTCCCAGAGGAAGAAGTCCTTGGCAATGAAGAAGGCGCCCAAGATCGAAATCACCAGCACAGTCGCCAGGTTCGGCAGCGAGAGGAGCAGGTTTTTCAGCCCTTCCAGGAACTGCACGATCAGGTGCTGACCGGCCTGGGTGATCGAGGTGATCCCTTTGCCCACGGTGCTGTCGATCTTTTCCTTGTAACTGGGGTCTAGCTGCTCGTAGAACCATTGCACCTGGTTGTACAACCCCATCAGGAAGTCTTGGGAGATCGTCCGCTGCAGGTACGTGCCCAGCTCGTTGGCAAACCCGGGCAGCTGTCTGGCCAGTTCCCCGATCTCGACGACCGTCTCGGTGACGACCAGGGTGACGACGCCGGCGGTAAGCACCATCAGCAGAAGCAGCGCGACGGTCACCGACAGCCAACGGGGGATCCGAGCCTTTTTCGTCAGATAGGTGACCGGTCGGTGGATGATCAGCGCGATGACTAACGAGATGAGAAATGGGTAAAGTAAGGGTAATGCAAATTGGGTCAGCTTGAAGCCCGCGTACACGAGCAGACAGACCCAGATTAATCGAAGCAGTTGAAAGAGGCGTTCCACCCAGTTTTCCCGATTCAAACGCGTTCTCCTTTCTGGCCCCAAGGGGACGGCGAACTTCCATGTACCTATTATGCAGCATGCTTTCCGGGGCTGACAAGTTTTGGCTGGACCTTGCGCTTTCCGGGCAAGTTGTACTTTTTTCATTCACAAAATCGCTATAATCTTTTATAATTGTGTCGAATTACGGTTGGATTCTTTTTATTGCCATGCAGTTGCAAGGCCATCCGGTCTCTCCTCCTCTTTCGGCCCGACGAGAAAGCGAATGATGAACCTCAGCACTTCATTCACAGCGGAGGGGGGTAGTAAAAAGAACCGCCCCTACTTCATCCTGACAACTTCATAATAGCTTAGAGTGGAAAAGGAGAGAGTTACATGACAGCTACTCGTGGACTGGAAGGCGTTGTTGCCGCTCAATCTTCGATCTGTTCCATCGTCGACGGTGTGCTCAGCTACGGAGGCATCAACATCGACGAACTCGCTGAAAACGCTACCTTTGAAGAAGTCGTATACCTGCTCTGGCATGGAGCCCTACCGAAGCGCGATCAGCTGGAGGCTTTGAAAAAGCAGTTGGGTGAAAATGCTGCGGTGCCGAAAGAAGTCATCGACAGCATCCGCACTTATCCGAAAGGCGTACACCCCATGGCGGCGTTGCGCACAGCTGTCTCTTCGCTAGCGCTCTACGACCAAGAGGCGCAGGACATGTCTCCGGAGGCCAACTACCGCAAGTCGATTCGACTGGTGGCACAAACTCCTACCCTGGTGGCAGCGTTTGCGCGAATCCGCAAGGGACTGGAGCCGGTTGCCCCCAATCCGTCTTACAGCATCGCGAAAAACTTCCTGTACATGTTGACGGGGGAAGAACCGTCGGAGACGGCCGTGAAGGCATTTGACGTTGCGCTGATTCTGCACGCAGATCACGAGTTCAACGCGTCTACGTTCTCCGCGCGCGTCACTGTCGCAACTCTGACTGACATCTACTCCGGCATCGTCTCTGCCATCGGCACGCTGAAAGGGCCGCTCCACGGCGGCGCAAACGAAGCGGTGGCAGCCATGCTGGCGGAAATTGGCACCATCGACAACGTGGAATCCTACATCCGCAAAAAACTGGACAACAAGGAAAAGATCATGGGCTTCGGACACCGCGTGTACAAGGACGGCGACCCGCGTGCCAAGTGGCTGAAACAAATGTCCAAAGAGCTGACGGCACAAGTGGGCCGTTCCGACCTCTACGAGATGTCCGTCAAAATCGAAGAAATGGTAACCGGCGAAAAAGGCCTGAAGCCGAACGTCGATTTCTACTCCGCGTCTGTTTACACCTCGCTCGGACTGGAAAGCGACCTGTTCACGCCGATCTTTGCCATCAGCCGCATGTCCGGTTGGACCGCGCACATCATGGAGCAGTATGAAAACAACCGCCTGATCCGTCCGCGCGCTGACTACACCGGACCGGTCAACCGGCATTACGTGCCGATCGACCAGCGCTAAGACCTTTGCTTTTCCGAGCGTGGAGGAGGCGGCCGCCAAAGCGGTGCGACACTCCTGAGCGCAAGCTTGAGAACTACCACGTCGCGTGGTAGTTCTCCTACGTCTGGAAATATCTTTCACTACTTTTTCACACTGGAGGGATTCTTGTGTTTAAAACCCTGTCGCAGCCTGCTGCCGGTGAAAAAATCACGGTAGACAACGGAAAACTGGTGGTTCCCAACAACCCGATCATCCCGTTCATCGAAGGTGACGGTACCGGTCCCGACATCTGGAAAGCGGCTGTCCGCGTACTGGATGCGGCCGTGGAAAAGGCGTACAAAGGCGAAAAGAAAATCGCCTGGTTTGAGGTATATGCAGGAGAAAAAGCGTTCAACCAATTCGGCGAGTGGTTGCCGGAGGATACCCTGACTGCTGTTCGCGAATACCTGATCGCAATCAAGGGTCCGCTCACCACGCCGGTCGGCGGCGGCATCCGCTCCATCAACGTGGCACTGCGCCAGGAGCTGGACCTGTACGCGTGCGTGCGTCCGGTTCGCTACTTCCAAGGCGTTCCGTCTCCGGTGAAACATCCTGAATTGACTGATATGGTCATTTTCCGCGAAAACACCGAGGATATCTATGCCGGTGTCGAGTGGGCGGAAGGCACCCCGGAAGTGAAAAAGGTTATCGAATTCCTGCAAAAGGAAATGGGCGTGAAAAAAATCCGCTTCCCGGAAACCTCCGGTATCGGCATCAAGCCGGTTTCCAAAGAGGGGACCGAACGTCTGGTGCGCGCGGCAATCAACTACGCGCTGGCCAACAAGCGCAAATCCGTCACGCTGGTGCACAAAGGCAACATCATGAAGTTCACCGAAGGCGCGTTCAAAAACTGGGGCTACGAACTGGCTGAGCGCGAATTTGGCGACAAAGTGTTCACCTGGGCACAATACGACCGCATCAAAGCGGAAGGCGGCGACGCTGACAAGGCGCAAAAAGAAGCAGAAGCAGCAGGCAAAATCATCGTAAAAGACGTGATTGCCGACGCGTTCCTGCAGCAAATCCTGACCCGTCCGGCTGAGTACGATGTCGTGGCTACACTCAACCTGAACGGCGACTACATCTCCGACGCACTGGCAGCGCAAGTGGGCGGCATCGGTATCGCACCTGGCGCCAACATCAACTACCTGACCGGCCATGCCGTATTTGAGGCAACCCACGGTACTGCTCCGAAATACGCAGGTCTGGACAAGGTAAACCCGTCTTCCGTCATCCTGTCCGGCGAAATGATGCTGCGTCACCTGGGCTGGAACGAAGCGGCAGACCTGATCATTTCCTCCATGGAAAAAACCATCTCCGCGAAGACCGTAACCTACGACTTCGCTCGTCTGATGGAAGGCGCAACTGAGCTGAAATGCTCCGAGTTTGCCGATGCCCTGATCAAAAACATGTAATCAATCCAACAGAGATGTAAGCGAGACGATCACCGGCTTTTGCACTTCAAAATAATTGGAGGCGAACCAATATGGCATTCCAACGCAAAAAAATCGCTGTCATCGGCAGCGGCTTTACCGGTGCTACCACGGCATTCATCCTGGCGCAAAAAGAACTGGGAGACATCGTGCTGGTTGACATTCCGCAACTGGAAAACCCGACCAAGGGGAAAGCGCTGGACATGATGGAATCCTCGCCGGTGCTGGGCTTTGACGCCAACATCACCGGTACGGCCAACTACGCTGACATCAAAGATGCCGACCTCGTGATCATCACTGCAGGCATTGCGCGTAAACCGGGCATGTCCCGCGACGACCTGGTGAACACCAACGCGGGCATCATGCGCTCCGTGGCTGAACAGGTGAAAACCTATGCGCCCAACTCCATCGTGATCGTGCTGTCCAACCCGGTAGACGCGATGACCTACACCTTCTTCAAAACGTCCGGGTTCCCGAAGGAGCGGGTCATCGGCCAATCCGGAGTGCTGGACACCGCCCGTTTCCGCACTTTCGTGGCGATGGAACTGAACGTCTCCGTAGAAGACGTAACCGGATTTGTGCTGGGCGGTCACGGGGATGACATGGTGCCGCTGGTGCGCTACTCCTACGCAGGCGGCATACCGTTGGAAAAACTGATCCCGAAAGATCGTCTGGATGCCATCGTGGAACGCACCCGCAAAGGCGGCGGCGAGATCGTCAATCTGCTGGGTAATGGCTCCGCTTACTATGCGCCGGCCGCTTCCCTGGTGCAAATGGCGGAAGCGATCCTGAAAGACAAGAAGCGCATTCTGCCGGCGATCGCCTACCTGGAAGGCGAATACGGATACAGCGACCTCTATCTGGGCGTACCGACCCTGCTGGGCGGAAACGGCCTGGAAAAAGTGATCGAGCTGGATCTGACGCCAGAAGAAAAAGCGGCGCTCGACAAATCTGTCCAATCGGTTCGCAACGTGATGAACGTGCTCAACTAACTAAGTGAGCAGTACGTCCGGCAAACCGGTATTCCCCTGTCAAGTGACAGAAGGTAAACAAGCCCTCAAGATGCCTGAGCTCGGTATTGTACCGGGCTCAGGTTATTTTTTGCAGACAAACTCCAGGCGGTTATTCTTTACTGAAAATTAACTTGTAAAGCTGTTTGGGCATCTGGCAGACTAAAATTGAGTTTTTTCGTTGTTTTGGTAAAGCTAGCTAGCGAGAGAAGGACGCAAAAACCTGGGGGGTACTGGCTTGTGACCAAAATTTTGGTTGTAGACGACGAAGTGTCGATTGTGAAGCTGCTGCAGTTTAATCTGGAAAAAGCGGGGTTTCAGGTAGTGACCGCGTACGACGGCAAACAGGCGTTGGACGTGATCAGAAGTGAACAGCCCGATTTTATCATACTGGACTTGATGCTGCCGAAAATGGACGGCATGGATGTGTGCAAGACGCTTAGGCAGGAGCGGAACAACACGCCGATTCTGATGCTGACCGCCAAGGACGACGAACTGGACAAAATTCTCGGCCTGGAACTGGGAGCGGACGATTACCTGACCAAGCCGTTCAGCCCGCGGGAAGTGATCGCCCGCGTCAAGGCGATCATGCGACGCGTCCAGACGGGGAACGAATCGGCGGCGGCGCTGGACGAAGTGATGCTGCAGTTTGGCGAGATCCGCATCTATCCGGAAAAATTCGAGGTGTACCGGCGGGACGACAAGGTGGAGTTGACGCCCAAGGAGTTTGAACTGCTCCACTACCTGGCCAGCCATCCCGGCCGCGTGCTGACCCGCGATCAACTGCTGAACGCGGTCTGGAACTACGATTTCATCGGGGACTCGCGCATTGTCGACGTCCATGTCAGCCATCTGCGCGAGAAGTTGGAGGACGACACGAAAAATCCCCGCTACATCAAAACGGTGCGCGGGTTGGGTTACAAACTGGAAGGATGACGGGAGGCCATTTCCTTGACGCGCTTTCGCATCAAACTGACCATGACCATTCTCGGACTCATCTCGCTGGTCCTTGTGCTGATGGGAACCTATTTTGCGAAGGTGTTGGAGCAATCCTACCTGCAGACGCTGCATGAACTGCTTTCCCGGGAGTCCAAACTGGTGGCCCAGGTAGTTCGCTCTCCCGAGGTCTTTTCCGACGTGAAGATGCTGGCTGACCGTGTGAGCCAGGTAGCCCCGGAAGAGGTGCGCCTTACGATTATCGACCGGACGGGGAGGGTGCTCTATGACAACAGCACACATAAGGAGGAGATGGAAAATCACGCCGACCGGCCGGAATATGTCGCGGCGCTGAACGGGGACATTGGCATTTCCCGCCGCTACAGCGAAACGATGGGCTACGACATGATGTACGTGGCCGTGCCTGTCAAAGAGGGAGACAAGACCATCGGGGCCGTCCGTTCCTCCATGTCGATGAAAGACATCACCGACACCGTCCACAACATGTGGTACAGCCTGCTTACGGGACTACTGGTGACGCTGGTAGTCGGGGCGATTGTCGTCTCGCGCATCTCCTACAGCATCATTCGCCCGATTGAGGAAATTACCCGGGTGGCCCGCAATATTACCCAGCGCCACTACGAAAGCCGGGTGCGGATCAAGTCCAATGACGAGATCGGCCAATTGGCGGGTGCCATCAACTTCATGGCCTCCAGCCTGGAACAGCAGATGTACGAAATCTCCGAAAATCAGCAACGCCTCACCGGCGTGCTTACCAACATGACCAGCGGGGTGATCTTCATCTCCGAAGAGCGGCGGATCATGCTGGTCAATCCGGCCGTTGAGAAGCTGCTCGGCACGTCCGGACACGATCTCGTCGGCCGGCTGCACATTGAGGCGAGCAAAAGTTTTGGGCTTAGCCAGTACATCGACCGCTGCCTGGACACGGGGGAAAAGTTCCGCCAGGAGGTGCACATCTACTACCCGCAGGAACGCATCCTGGACGTGAGCTTTGCGCCGTACATCAACTTCAAGGGAGAGGCAAAAGGTGTGGTTGTCGTCCTGCACGACATCACCGAGATTCGCCGCCTGGAGAAGATGCGCAGTGAATTTGTCGCCAATGTCTCGCACGAGCTCAGGACGCCGATCACGTCCATCAAGGGGTTTACCGAGACGCTCCTGGATGGCGCGATGCAGGATAAGGAAACCTGCCGCAATTTCCTGCAAATCATCTACGACGAAAGTGAGCGGCTGTACCGCATGATCCGCGATGTTCTCGACCTCTCCAAGATCGAGCAGAAGCGCATCCAACTGCAGATGACCCCGGTCCATGTGCAGGAGCTGATCGCCTCGACGGCCGCAATCGTGCAGGAGCAGGTGAACCGCAAGCGGTTGTCGCTCACCCTGCCGGACCCGGAGCCGGCGGTCTGGCTGACGACGGACAAGGACTGCCTGCAGCAGATCGTGCTCAACCTCATGTCCAACGCCTTGGCCTATACTCCGGAAGGCGGCTCTATCACGCTGCGCGTCAAACAGCTGGGGGCGCAGGTGCAGATTCAGGTGGAGGACACCGGCATCGGCATCCCGGAGCAGGACATCCCGCGCATCTTTGAACGGTTTTATCGCGTGGACAAGGCGCGCAGCCGGGATTCCGGCGGCACCGGCCTGGGGCTTGCCATCGTCAAGCACCTGGTGGAAAACCTGCATGGCCAGATCAGCGTGGAAAGCGTGGAAGGAAAGGGAACCACGTTTACGGTGACGCTGCCGTCAGAAGGATCAACGTAACGCGAGAGTCGAAGGGCTCTCGCTTTTTCTTTTGGCCGCCATGCTGTTTGCTGATATTTTACAACTTTACACTACGCTAACAATCTCTTCACTCCCTGTATACAATCCCCTTGTAGCATTGGGTGTACAGAATGGAGGGGAAGGTATGGCACGGCACGCATTTGAGGAACAACTGGATGTCCTGCACCGCAGCCTGATGTCCATGGGCACGCTGGTGGAGGAAGCCATCCACAAGGCGATCAAAAGTCTGGTCGAACGGGACGCGGATTTGGCCCAACAGGTTATTGAGCATGACACGATGATCAACGAACTGGAGCATCAGATCGAAATCGGCTGCTTTCGCCTGATCGCGCTGCAGCAGCCGGTGGGCAGCGACCTGCGCCGTTTGGGCACGATGCTGAAGCTGGTGACCGATTTGGAGCGGATGGGCGACCACGCTGTTGCCATCGCCAGGACGACGCGCCGGCTGATGGTGGAGCCGTACGTCAAGCCGCTGATCGACATTCCGCTGATGGCAGACCACGTCAAGGCCATGGTGCGAGACTGCCTGAACGCCTACATCACCCGCGACAAGGAAGCGGCCAGAGAAGTTGCCCTTCGCGACGACGCCGTCGACAAGCTGTTTTCGACGATTTTCCGCGATCTGATCGACGTGATGAGCAGCAACAAGCAGTCCATCAACCAGGGCACTCACCTGCTGTTTGTGGCCCAGTACCTGGAGCGGATCGCCGACCACGTCACCAACATCTGCGAGTGGATCTTTTACCTCAACACCGGCAAGATGACCGATCTGAACAAGTAACGCCCATCATACCGGGCAGTCCGCGGGCTGTCCGGTTTTTTTACGGCTGCAAGGCGCACATTTTCTTGCCGTGGGCAGAAGCCTATCGGTTCATGATCGCATAGGATAAACCGATCCGACATGACACACAACATCCAGGAGGGGTTGTCAATGAATACAAAGGAGCGACATATATTCGCGGGCGGCAATACGGCCAGAGGATACCGTTGTTTTTTTGATTCCGTCCTGGCGGAGATGGACTGCCTGTTTGTCCTGACTGGCGGAGTGGAAGGCCTGGCTTCAACATTGATCAAACAGATTGGTGACGAACTTGCCCCCCGCGCCGGCAGCGTGGAGTGGATTCATTCCCCGTTTGTCAACGGCGCCTTTGACGGAGTGATTTTTTCTGATCTGCGGGCCGCCGTGGTGGATGGGAGCTATCCGCGTGTGCTTCAGCCGAGGGCGCCGGGGCTGATTGAGTCCTATGTCAACTTGCAGGCTGTGATTGACACAAATCGCCTGGCTCCCCGCAGGAATCTGATTGCGACCTGGTTCGAAGCGCTGTACCAAAAGACGCAGGAAGCGTACGAAGCCTTTGCCCAGGCGCTTGCCATCCACGACGAGTGGGAGGAAATCTACATCTCTCGCCTGAATCGGGAAAAAGCCAACCGCGTCGCAGAAGAAGTGACGGAGCTGTTTTTTGGAGAGGAAACCCTGCCAAAGAACGCCCGCATCCGGCACATGTATCTGGGCGCAGCCACACCGTCCGGACCGGTTGATCACATCGCCAATCTGACCGCCGACATCGGCAAACGCTACTTTATCAAAGGGCGACCCGGTTCCGGCAAGTCGACGATGCTGAACAAACTGGTGGCGGAAGCAAAGCGGCGCGGTTTCGACGCCGAAGTGTACCACTGCGGACTGGACCCGAACAGCCTGGACATGGTGATCCTGCCCGAAAAAAGCATCGCCATTTTTGACAGCACGGCGCCGCATGAGTACTTCCCCGACCGAAGCAGTGACGAAGTGATCGACATGTACGCCCGGGCCATCGAGCCGGGCACTGACGAGGTGTTTGCCGACCAACTTGCCGAGATCAGGGGGCGCTACGCCGCCGCGATGAAAAAGGGAACCGCCAGCCTGGCCGAAGCGCAGATATGCCGCCATCGCCTGGCTGACATCTACGGACAGGGGGCCGACCGTGATAAAGTGGAGGCTGTTCATCAGTCCATTGTGCGTGAACTGACCGCGCGGCTGGCCTGACGTTCGGCTGCCGCCCGTGCGCATGAAACCCGTTCGGCTGCTCATACTATGCGGAGGAGGTGAGCAGTCCGGATGGGTTTCCCTGTTGTGTTGGCACTGCTCTTGATGGCCAATCCGCTGGATGCGACTGATTTTTTGCGGGTCGAATGGGGAGAAGAGACGATTGCCATACTCGACCGCGCCGACTATACGCTGCCGTTTTCAGGAGTTCCCCTGGTGGACGAAGCAAAGCTGGAGAGGGTTATCAAAAGCGTGGCGGAACAGGTGTACCAGGCACCGGTGAACGCCACGATTGACGGAGCAGGCAGGATCGTTCCCGAGAAGCGGGGACGGGCGCTGCATGAAAAAGCGTTTACCGAACAGGTCTACGACTACTTTTACGGAAGCGGTTCGAAAAGCATCACGCCCGCCATCCGCGAGGTGATGCCCAAGGTGGACCGCGAACTGCTGAACCAGGTGCGGCAAAAGTTCATCGGAGGCTACTCCACCTATTACAATCCCCGAAACAAAAACCGTTCTCATAACATCATGCTGGCTGCCAAGGCGATCAACAATTACGTCGTCCTGCCCGGAGAAATCTTTTCCTTTAACAAGGTGGTTGGCCCACGCACTCGGCAAAAGGGGTATCTGGAAGCGCCAATTATTGTCAGGGGAGAACTGTCCGAGGGGATCGGCGGGGGTATCTGTCAGGTATCGTCTACCCTGTACAACGCTGTCGATCGCGCCGGCATGCACATTTTGCAGCGATACTCCCACAGCCGCCACGTCGCGTACGTCCCGCCCGGGCGGGACGCCACAGTGAGCTGGAACGGGCCTGATTTTGTGTTTCAGAACAAGTACGCGTATCCCATCCTGATTCGCGCCTATTCCGGAAACGGACAGATCACGGTTACCATCCATTCATTCCCGGAAATCGAATACGAACCCAGGCATGTGCCCAGTGTGCGCAATCACATGCCGGAAGAAACGCCGGCAGATCCGCAGCTTCCGGACTAGACAGCACCCGTTGCGAGGTGCTGTCAGCGTGTAGACAAAGTCCGTGGCGCATGGGTGATCGGGCCCGCTCGCTCTCTTGACGACCAGCAGAGAAGTTGGCAGCGTCCGCTTCAAAACGCGACGCGGGCAGGGGGCAAACATCTGGGTAGTTCGAGGAAGTGAGACTTGTGCCCCCTGTATCCCCCACGTCTTTCGTTTTTCCGCTGGGCAGGTCGTCAAAGGAGCTCGCTTGGCCCATCACTCCATGCCATGTCCTTTTTCTCACCTTCGGTTGATCAATGTGCAGGCCTTCCGGCCTGGAAACGATGGAGGAGCGTTTCCTCGCGGAACTTCAACGATTGGCTTCAGTCCGGACAGCACCCGTTGCGAGGTGCTGTTTTTGTTTGGGCCGCTGCGCCCGAGGCGGCTTGTCGGATGTGCTGTGCGCACGAAAAACGTATTGTCAAGGATTTGAAAAAGGCGTAATATATATTTCGTGTTTAAAATTTCGGGTACGAAATAATTCTGAACGAAAGGAGGCACATGATGAGCAAGCCGATCTTGGTGAGAGATCTGTTAAAGCGGCTTAACAAAACGCTGACTACTATCGCGACCAAAGAATTGGCGAAATTCGGATTGACTGTGCCGCAATTGATGGTGCTCAAGCAAATCCAATGCGAGCCCAAGACGATCGGTCAGATCAGCAAGGCGGTCGACCTGTCCTACAGCACGGTCTCGGGCATTATCGACCGGCTGGAGCGGGAACAAATGGTTGAACGCGTCCGCGACAAAAAGGACCGGCGGGTAGTCTGGATTCGCGGCACGGGCAAGGTGAAGGAAAAGGTCGATCAGATCCCGATCTTTTCCGAAGAGTATTTCAACAAGTTGTTCAAAGACATTTCCGATGAGGAGATGGATCAAATCGTCCATGTACTCGAGACGCTGATCGAAAAACTGGAAAGAGAAAGTTGAGGAGAAACCATGAAGCGAAAACTTGTCTTGTACATCATCCTGCTCCTGATGGTAGCAGGAGGGGGCGGCATCGGTTACTACTACTGGTATCAGGGGAGCCACTACGTCACCACACAGGACGCCCGCGTCGCCGGTGACATTTACCGCGTGATGCCGCGGATTTCCGGCAAGCTGACGTCGCTGAAGGTTCACGAGGGGGATGTCGTCGTGGCGGATCAGATCGTCGGACAGCAGGATACGACCAATCTGACGACCAACCTGTTGGAAAACGCGGTGCTGCGGGCACCCATTACCGGCACGGTGATCAAGACGCTGGCAAAGGAAGGAGAGGTTGTCTCTCCCGGTCAGGCAGTAGCCATGGTGGTGGACGAGAATAACCTGTACATTTCCGCCAATGTGGAAGAGACGGAGCTTGGCCGCCTCAAGCTGGGGCAGAAAGTGGACATCACGCTGGACGCTTACCCGGGCAAACAGCTGACCGGTCACCTGTCCGAAATCGGCCAAGCCACCAACTCCACCTTTGCGCTGCTGCCGTCCGTTAACACCAGCGGCAACTTTACCAAAGTGACGCAGCGGATTCCGATAAAGGTGGCGATTGACAATGCCGCCGGAATCCAACTGACCCCTGGTCTGAATGCGGAAATCAAAGTGCACGTAAAGGGGATGTAAGTGATGAAGACAAAGAAATGGAAACAAGTGGGGATTATTGTGGCGGCCTGTTCGCTGCTCGCCGCAGGTTGCAGTGAAACGACAGCCGGGCCGGAAGAAAGCCAGCCGGTCGTGAAAGTGTGGAAGCTGGAATCGAATCAGGCCGGCTCGATCGCAAGCGGAAAGATCGCACCGGCAGAAGAAATTCAGGTGGTCTCCAAACTGGCAGGGAAAGTGGAGCAGGTGCACGTGAAGGAAGGCTCGGTCGTGAAGAAGGGCGACGTGCTCGTCTCGTTGGAAGCGAACGATTACCTGGAGCAAATCAGACAGGCGGAAGCCGCCATCGCCAGCGCCCAGGCGCGTCTGCACGACACCCAGGCCGGCGCGCGCAGCCAGGAGCTGCAGCGTCTGGAGAGCGGCGTGGAGCAGGCAAAAGCGGCGCTGGAGGTAGCCGAGAGCAGCTACAATCGGATGAAGGCGTTGTACGATTCCGGCGCGATCTCCCAGGCCGATCTGGAAAAGGTGACGCTGGAGCTGGAAAAAGCGCGGACGGGGTACGATCAGGCCAAGGCTCAATACGATTTGGCCAAGGCGGGACCGACAGCCAATTCCGTGGCCGCGCTGGAGGCAGAAGTGAAACGTCTGCAATCCGGTTTGCAACTGGCCAAAAGCACTTATGAAAATACCAAGATTGTCGCCCCGATCTCCGGCATCGTGGCTCGCCGCAGCATCGATCCCGGCGAGATGGCCCAGCCGGGCGTTCCGCTGCTGGTGCTGGTCCAGATGGATCAGGTCAAAGTAGAGGCCAGCGTGCCCCAGGAGCAGATCAACCAGGTGAAAGTCGGTTCGGCAGTTGACGTGAAAGTGGACAATCGTACGCTCAAGGGTACGGTGGAGTTCGTCAGCCCGATCTCCGATACCAACAGCAGCTCTTTCCCGATCAAGGTGCGTTTGGACAACAAGGATGGCGCGCTGCGGGCAGGGATGCTGGCGGAGGTGTACCTGCCAAACCAGGCGTCCGACAGCGAAGTGAAAATCCCCTCCTCGGCCGTCGTGACCAAGGAGAACAAGCAATTCGTGTACAAAGTGGACCGCGACATCGTGCATCAAGTAGAGGTGACTGTCGGGGAAATCAAGGGCGATTGGGTTGCAGTGACCAAAGGGGTAGCCGCTGGCGACCAGCTCGTACTGAATCCTGGTGACGATTTGGCCGAGGGCAGCAAAGTGATCGTCAACTGACGGGAGGGAGAATCATGGCGGAAGCAGCGGCACAGCGCCATGGGAACAGCGGAAGCGAGATGTGGATTTCGCTTTTGGCCATTCTCATGGGCACCTTCGTCGCCATTTTGAACAACAGTTTGATCAACGTCGCCCTGCCTACGCTGGTAAACGTGTTTGGCTCCACGACGGACACGATCCAATGGGTGTTGACCGGTTACATGCTGGCCAACGCCGTCATGATCCCGATGAGCGGCCTGCTGGGCGACAAATACGGGTACAAGCGGATCTTTTTGCTCTCACTGATCGCATTTACAGCTTCGTCCGTCCTCTGCGCGCTGGCATGGAACGACACCAGCCTGATCGCCTTCCGCGTCATCCAGGGTTTGAGCGGCGGGATGATTATGCCGATCGGAATGTCGATGATCTACATGATTGTCCCGCGGGAGAAGATGGGACTGGCTCTGGGGCTGTTTGGCATCGCCGCGATGGTGGCGCCGGCGGTCGGGCCAACGCTGGGCGGGTACATTGTCGAATACCTCAACTGGCAGTTCCTGTTCCTGCTGGGCGTTCCGTTTGGCGTGTTCGCCGTGGTGATGAGCAGCGCCCTGTTGAAGGAAACGCCGAAAAAGCCGGAGTTGAAGTTTGACTTTCCGGGAGCGATTCTTTCCATCATCGGCTTCGGGACGCTGCTGCTCGCGCTGAGCAAGGGCCAGTCGGAAGGATGGGACTCATTTTTCATCGTCAGTTTGCTGTTTGTCGCAATTAGCAGCCTGGTGCTGTTCGTTTGGGTGGAGACGGGCAGGGAGTCTCCCCTGCTAGACTTCAGCCTGCTGAAAATCCCTGTGTTTACGTTAAGCGTCATCAGCTCCAGTTTTGTCATGATGGGGATGATGGGCGGGATATTCATGATGCCGATCTTTCTGCAAAACATTCAGGGCATGTCGGCGGTGGACTCCGGGCTTCTGCTGATGCCGCAGTCGATTGCCATGGCGTTGATGATGCCGATCAGCGGCAAGCTGTTTGACAAGTACGGGATCGGTCCCGTCGGCCTGGTGGGCATGCTGGTCATGGGGGTGACCACTTATGAATTGCACACCTTGACCGCCGACACGCCGCACGGTTGGTTGAATACGGTGCTGACGATTCGCGGGATCGGCATCGGGCTGTGCATGCAGACGCTGTCCACGGCGGGGATGAACGCCATTCCCCGCGCCAGCGTCGGGAAGGCATCCTCCCTGTCCAACGTGATCCGGCAGGTGATGAGCTCGTTTGGCATTGCCATCCTGACGACGATCATGAGCTCGCGCCAGTCCTTTCACGCCGCGGCGATTTCGGACAGCGTGTCTGTGACGTCCACCACGGCGAGCGAGGCGCTCCAGGGTCTGACCGGGCTGTTCATGCAGGCGGGGGTGGACGCCGCGACCGCCCAGGGAGGAGCCGCATCCGTTTTGGCCGGGATGATTGCCAAGGAGGCAGTCGTTCGGGGGATTGCCGACGCCCTGCTCGTGTCGGCCATTCCAATCTTTTTGTCCATCCCGTTTATTTTCTTTATGCACAAAAAGCCGCCCAAGAAAGAGGCGGCACAAGAGCAGCAAAAAGCAGCAGCCTGAGCGGCTGCTATTTTTGCTGGATTTTCGACGCACTTTAGAACAGTTTGCTGAGCCAGTAGATGATCCGGCCGACGATGTAGCCGAGCAGGATGGTCCAGCCGATTTTGGCCCAGATGCCAAGACCGCTCACGAATTCACGCAAGCTTTTCCGACGATGCGGCGGTTGCTTCATCAGACTCCACTCCTTTGGCTGTATTGCAGCGGATGAACAGGTAGATGCCGGTGAGAATGATCAGGCCGCCGACCCATTGCGAAAGGGTAACCCCTTCCCCCAGGATGAGGTACGCCAGAATCGCCGTTCCGACCGGTTCCCCCAAAATCCCCATGGAGATCGTCGTGGTGTTTAGCCATTTGATCACCCAGTTGAAAATCGAGTGGCCGAGCAGCGTCGGAAACAAGGCGAGGCAGAAAAACCAGCCCCAGTCCTCGGCCCGGTAACCGGCCAGCGGGTACCCCAGCACCAGATCGTACGCCACCAGCAGCACGCTGGTGATCGTGTAGACGACGAGTGTGTAGGAAAACGAGGACAGGTGCTGCCGCACGTACTGGCCAACCAGCCAGTAGCCGGTGACGGTGGCGGCGCCCATCAGCGCCAGAAAGTCTCCCCACAGCGCCATGCCGCCGACGCGAAAGTCTCCCCAGCCGATGACGAAGCTGCCGGCGATGGCCAGCAACCCTCCCGTCAGGGCCAGGGGGCGGATTCGCTCGCCAAAGAAGAAATACCCGCCGACGAAGGCAAACAGCGGCTGCAACGTGACCAGCACGGTAGAGCTGGCGACGGACGTAAAGTTGAGCGATTCAAACCAGAGCAGGAAGTGGCTGGCCAAAAAGGCCCCCGACAGGAGACAGAGCAGCCACTGCCTTCTCGGCATCCGCACCATTTCGCCGATGGCACCGCGGTTCCAGAACAGCAGCGGCAGCGTCAGCAGCACGGAAAATACCAGCCGGTACGTGGCGATTACAGGCGCCGGCGCACTGGACAGCTTGACAAAGATGGCCGAGGTGGAGACGGCCGCCACGCCGAAAAAGAGGGCGAGATAGGGCGGTATCCAGGGTTTTTCGTTTGGAGTGTTCATGCCTACACCTTCTTGTCCTAAGGAGATCGCATGCTCTCTATTTTACAGGTCTATCGAAACATTCACAATCGCTAGACATTGGGAGGCCACGAACAAAGCGTGGGGCCTGCCGATCGCCTGGCCGCTCCAACAAACTCCTGGGAGAACGCCGGAAGCGATGAAGACCGTCCGCTCACCGGCGAGGTGCAAGGCGATGAGCGGAGGCCAACAGCCGCAAGCGACGAGATCAGCCGGTTGGAAACGGCTAAGGCGTAACGCTGTTCAACAGCCCAGAGACGGTGACAATCGCCGCCTCCTGTTGTATGCGCGGAATGTACTGGCGCAGAACAGAGGCCGTTTTCTTGCCGGGCGGCCCGACATGGCCGATGGCGATATTGACGGGGCGGTCTTTCATGCGCTGGCACAGCGTTTCCATTTGGCGGGTAATGTGCGAGACGGTGTAGACGGAGTCCAGAAACAGTTCGTTTTCCAAAAACGGCACGCCCAGCTCCTTGGCAATTTTGGCTGCGACACTGCGATGGGTCGTTTTGCTGTCCAGGTAGATCATGCCGCGTTCCTTGCACACGCTCAGCACCGCCCGCATGACGCGCTCGTCGGCTGTTGCCTTGGAGCCCATGTGGTTGTTCAAACCGATCGCGTGCGGAACATCGTCAATCGCCTTGCGGACGCGGTCGCGAATCTCCTCGTCGCTCAGGTCAGTGGTGATCGCTCCGGGTCCCAGCCAGGAACGCTTTCCGTTTACCGGCTCCATCGGCAGGTGGACAAACACGTCGTGTCCCTTTCGATGGGCCAGCTCCGCGTCCCGTTTGGTGCTGGGCAAAAACGGCATCACCGCGACCGTCAGGGGAACGGGCAGGTTGAGAATGTCGTCCGTGCCCGCCATGTTGTTTCCCAAGTCGTCAATGACTACTGCCACTTTCTTGGCGGCCGTTTTCGCCGGGGTAGCACCGGGAGCGAGGGCGTGCGCCCCTGCCGTGCAGGAGAACAGACAAGCGGCGAGCAGGGCTGCCCCCCAGGTTCGTTTGCGCATGTGATCGCCTTCTTTCCGCTGTTTTTTCCTAGTTTGTTCAAGCAGAGGAATGCTTACCCGCAGGCCCTGCCGCTGATGGAGACTTGTTTTGCCAGGGGTGTGCCCCTGTGGTAAACTGAAGGAATAGTGATGGAACGAGAGGAGTCGTACGAGTTGAGCCACTTTGTGTTGATTGACGGGAACAGCATCGCCAACCGGGCGTTTTACGCGCTCCCGCTGCTGTCCACGTCGGCGGGACTGCATACCAACGCGGTGCTTGGCTTCACCACCATGCTGCTCAAGGTGCTGGAAGAGATGCAGCCGACGCACATGCTGGTCGCGTTTGACGCGGGCAAAGTCGTGTTTCGCCACAGCGAGTTTGCCGAATACAAGGGCGGCAGGGCCAAGACGCCGCCGGAGCTGTCGGAGCAGTTTCCGCTGATTCGCGAGCTGCTGGACGCATTTTCCATCCGGTGCTTTGAACTGGAAGGATACGAAGCGGATGACATCATCGGGACGCTCACCCGGCGGGCGGACGAATCGGGCTGGAAGACGACGGTGATTACCGGGGACAAGGACATGCTCCAGCTGGTCTCCGACAATGTATCCGTAGCGTTGACGCGCAAGGGCGTAAGTGAGATGGAGCTGTATACGCCCAAGGAGATCGCGGACAAGTACGGGTTGCAGCCGCTTCAGATCATCGACCTGAAGGGGCTGATGGGCGATGCCTCGGACAACATCCCGGGCGTGCCCGGCGTGGGGGAAAAGACTGCGCTGAAGCTTTTGCGCGAATACGGATCGGTGGAAGCGGTGCTGGAGAACATCGACCGGATCTCCGGCAAAAAGCTGCAGGAAAACCTGCGTGAAAACGTGGAGCAGGCCAGGATGAGCAAGGCGCTGGCGACCATCATGCGGGACGCCCCCGTCGATCTGGACGTGGAACAGACGGTGTATTCCGGCTACGATGCGGCGGCTGTCACCGAGTTTTTCAAAAAAATGGAGTTCAAGTCGCTGCTGTCCAAAGTAAAGACGGCCGCCCCGAAAGATGGGGGCCAGTCGGGACAAGAGCGCGCGCCGTTTTCCTTCGAGGTAGTGGAGGGCGGCAGAACAGACAGCTATGCCGAAAAACTGACGTCGCCCATGGCGCTGTACGTGGAGATGGACGGAGACAACTACCACCATGCGCCGATCCTCGGCTTCGGTCTGGCCGCAGACGGCATCTCGTTCTACGTGCCGTACGACGTGGCCGTGGAGTGGCAGGCATTTCGCGAATGGCTGGCCGACGACACCAAGGAAAAATGGGTGTTTGACGGCAAGCGGGACACGGTGGGACTGTCCTGGCACGGCATGGAGGCAGCCGGCATCGGCTTTGACGTCTACCTGGCCTCCTACCTGCTGAATGCGACGGAGAGCAATCCCACCCTCGACGGTGTCGCGGCCCAGTACGCCGAGGTAGGCGTGCTGCCGGACGATGAGGTGTTTGGCAAAGGAGCCAAGCGGCAGGTGCCGGAGACGAGCGTCCTCAGCGAACACGTGGCGCGCAAAGCGGCTGCGATCTGGCAGAGCGTGCCAAAACTGCGGGATGAGCTGGCGCAGCACAAGCTGAACGAACTGCTCACCGATCTGGAAGCGCCGCTCAGTCTGGTCCTGGCCGCGATGGAAAAGCAGGGAGTCAAAATCAACCGCGAGCGGCTGTTGGAGATGGGCGAAGAGCTGGACAGCCAGTTGGAGACGTTGACGGCAAAGATTCACGAGCTGGCCGGGACGCCGTTCAACATCAATTCGCCAAAGCAGTTGGGGGAGATCCTGTACGACAAACTGGATCTGCCGGTGCTGAAGAAGACGAAGACCGGCCCGTCCACCAGTGCCGACGTATTGGAAAAGCTGGCGCCGTACCATCCGATCATCGGGGAAATTCTCCACTTCCGCCAGTTGGGCAAGTTGCGCTCCACGTACATCGAGGGGCTGACCAAGGAGATTCACGCCAAGACGGGCAAGATTCACACGCGGTTCAACCAGGCCACCACGGCGACCGGCCGCCTGTCCAGCACCGAGCCCAACCTGCAAAACATTCCCATCCGCCTGGAGGAAGGCCGGAAAATCCGCGAGGCGTTCATTCCTTCCGAAGCAGGTTGGTACATGCTGGCTGCCGACTACTCGCAGATCGAACTGCGCGTTCTCGCCCACATCTCCGGGGATGAAAACCTGATTGACGCCTTCCGCAAGGGGATGGACATTCACACGCGGACGGCGATGGACGTGTTTGGGGTGAGCGAGGCGGAGGTCACGCCGCTGATGCGCCGTCAGGCCAAGGCGGTCAACTTCGGCATCGTCTACGGGATCAGCGACTACGGCTTGTCGCAAAACCTGAACATCACGCGCAAGGAAGCAGCGGACTTCATCGAACGCTACTTCGCCGTCTTTTCCGGCGTGAAACGGTACATGGAAGAGATCGTGAAGCAAGCGAAGCAGGACGGCTACGTCACCACGCTCCTGCACCGACGCCGCTACCTGCCGGACATCAAGAGCAGCAATTTCAATTTGCGCTCGTTTGCGGAGCGGACGGCCATGAACACCCCGATCCAGGGAACGGCCGCCGACATCATCAAACTGGCGATGATCCGGATGCAAGAGAGCATCCGTGAAAAAGGCCTGAAGAGCCGGATGCTTCTGCAGGTGCACGACGAACTGGTCTTCGAAGTGCCGGAAGCGGAATTGGCCGTCATGCAGAAGCTGGTGCCGGACGTGATGGAAAACGCGCTCAAGTTGGACGTGCCGCTGAAAGTGGACGTGCATTACGGACGCACCTGGTACGACGCGAAGTAACCGGGACAGCATCAAGAGAGAAACGAGAGGAGGAGACCCATGCCGGAACTGCCAGAGGTGGAAACGGTCGTCCGCACCCTGCGCACCCTCGTGTTGGGCAAGACGATCGAACGCGTCAGCGTGACGCTGCCGCGGATTGTGCGCCGCCCGGACGACGTGGAAGCGTTCAAGGCGCAGCTGGCCGGCCAGACCATTCGTGAGATCAAGCGGCGGGCCAAGTTCATCCAGTTTTTTCTGGACAAGGACGTGCTCGTCTCCCATCTGCGCATGGAGGGGCGCTACGGCCTGTACCAGGCTGAGGACCCGGTGGAGAAGCACACGCACGTGATTTTCCATTTTACCGACGGCACCGAACTGCGCTACCGGGATGTTCGCCAGTTCGGGACGATGGATCTGTTTCCGATTGGGATGGAAACGAGTGAAGGGCCGCTGGCCAAACTGGGCGTCGAACCGCTGGAGGACAGCTTTACGCCGGACGTGCTGGGCCGTCTGCTCAAGGGGCGGACGACCAAGATCAAGCCGCTGCTGTTGAATCAGGAATGTATTGTCGGGTTGGGGAATATTTATGTGGACGAATCCCTCTTTCGGGCAGGCATCCACCCGGAACTGCCGGCAGGCAGCCTGACCGCCAAACAGGTGGCCAAGCTGCACGAAAGCATCGTTACCACGCTGAAAGAGGCGGTGGCACAGGGCGGCAGTTCGATCAAGTCGTACGTCAACGGACAGGGCGAGATGGGCATGTTTCAGCAGTCGCTGTTGGTATACGGACGCAAAGGGCAGCCGTGTACCCGCTGTGGAACGGAGATCGTCCGGTTCGTGGTCGGCGGCAGGGGGACGCACATCTGTCCCGCCTGTCAAAAAGTTGGCAAGCCCATCAGACGAGGAGGAAAACGGGCATGATTCTAGGGTTGACAGGAGGCATCGCCACGGGAAAAAGTACGGTGACGGCCATGCTGCGGGAGCGCGGCATTCCTGTCATTGACGCTGACCAGATCGCCCGCGAAGTTGTGGAGAAAGGCAAACCTGCCTACGAGGCGATCGTTCGTCACTTCGGCAGGGACATCCTGCTGGCTGACGGCCAGATCAACCGCAAGAAGCTGGGGGAAATCGTCTTTTCCGACGAAGCGGAGCGGCAGAAGCTGAACGCCATCGTCCACCCGGAAGTCCGCCGGGTGATGCGGGAAGAGGCGGAAGCAGCGGAACGGAACGGCGCTGACATCGTGTTTATGGATATTCCCTTGTTGTTTGAGAGCAAGTTGCAGCATCTGGTGGATAAAATTGTCGTGGTGTACGCGCCGGCCTCTGTACAGTTGGCGCGGATGTTGGAGCGGGACGAGCTGGATGAGGAACAGGCGCACAAGCGGCTGAGGGCGCAGTGGCCCATTGAGCAGAAAAAACAGCTCGCCGATTTTCTGATCGACAACACCGGGACGCGGGAAGAGACGGAACGGCAGGTGGAGCGCCTGCTGGCAGAATTGAAGACGGAGCTGTCGGGATGAAGCGAGGCAGGCGAGCCGCAGGCGTCCTGATCGTGCTGATGGGCGTCTTTTTGCTGATCAACTCCCCCTTGGTCTGGAAGTGGATGTATCCGATCAAGTATCAAAACGAGATTCTGGAGGCGTCCCGTCGCTACCAGGTAGACCCCTTCCTGATTTTGGCCATCATCCGTTCGGAGAGCGGCTTCAAGCCGGACAACGTCTCGAAAAAGGGAGCGATCGGGCTGATGCAGATCATGCCCGACACGGCCAAATGGATTGTGGAACAGGCGGGCTTTCAGCCAAAGCAAAAGGATTACCTGTACGATCCCAAGATGAATATCCACATCGGGACCTGGTACCTGTCCTACTTGCAGCAGAGGTTTCAGGGCGACGTGGTCAAAACCATTGCCGCCTATAACGCCGGTCCCGGCAAGGTAAACGCATGGCTCACGCGCGAGCAGTGGAACGGAGAGCGAGATACGCTCGGAGACATCCCGTTCAGCGAAACGCGCCTGTACGTACAGCGGGTGCTCTACTACCACGACCGATACCGCAACATCTATTCCAAAGAAATGCAGTAAAGCCGCTTTCTCCTTTGGGGGAAAGCGGCTCAGCGTGTAGACAAAGTCCATGGCGCATGGGTGATCGGGCCCGCTCGCTCTCTTGACGACCAGCAAAGAAGCTGATTGCTTCCGCTCCAAAACGCGACGCGGGCAGGGGGCAAACATCTGGGTATTTCAATGAAGTGAGACTTGTGCCCCCTGTTTTTCCCCGCGTCTGCGCTTTTCCGCTGAGCCGGTCGTCAAAGGAGCTCGCTTGGCCCATCACTCCATGCCCGAACTTTATCTCCACCTTCGGTTGATTAATATGCAGGCCTTTCGGCCTGACAATGATGGAAAGGTTTCCTTGCGGAATCTCATTGATCACGAAGTACATATTGTCTTCAGTCAGAGCTGCTTTCTCCTTTGGGGGAAAGCGGCTCAGCGTGTAGACAAAGTCCATGGCGCATGGGTGATCGGGCCCGCTCGCTCTCTTGACGACCAGCAAAGAAGCTGATTGCTTCCGCTCCAAAACGCGACGCGGGCAGGGGGCAAACATCTGGGTATTTCAATGAAGTGAGACTTGTGCCCCCTGTTTTTCCCCGCGTCTGCGCTTTTCCGCTGAGCCGGTCGTCAAAGGAGCTCGCTTGGCCCATCACTCCATGCCCGAACTTTATCTCCACCTTCGGTTGATTAATATGCAGGCCTTTCGGCCTGACAATGATGGAAAGGTTTCCTTGCGGAATCTCATTGATCACGAAGTACATATTGTCTTCAGTCAGAGCTGCTTTCTCCTTTGGGGGAAAGCGGCTCAGCGTGTAGACAAAGTCCATGGCGCATGGGTGATCGGGCCCGCTCGCTCTCTTGACGACCAGCAAAGAAGCTGATTGCTTCCGCTCCAAAACGCGACGCG
>Ga0310829_1000145_pt1 | contig 94150 bp, 94 predicted proteins | sample WT_ome_4_FD_202244 | JGI IMG/M metagenome (GOLD analysis project Ga0310829, IMG submission 202244) | Sorghum-adapted microbial communities enriched on wild type (WT) sorghum from Joint BioEnergy Institute, Emeryville, California, United... ...
CTTAAATTGCAATAATAAATGCAACAAAATCACAAAAGTCGTAATCCGTAAGATTAAGCGATCTTGTTTAACTCATCCAAAAATAGATCATTAGGCGTTTTATAACCTAGGATCTTGCGCGGCAATGAGTTGCACCAGTTTTCAACATAAGTGATCAGCGTATCATCGATGTCATCAATGGACTTTCCCTTGGGGATAAAGCGGCGAATGAGTCCATTATGGCGTTCGTTTGTCCCCCGTTCACTGGATGTATAAGGATGAGTGTAATAAATATGTATCTGGTCACAATCCATGGCTTTAACCAGTTCACTAAATTCAGAACCATTATCCGATGTGATGGTTTTAAAGACAGACGAAAAAGCGGTCCCATAGATGTTTTTTAGTTCTTGAATCGCCTGATTCACTCCATCCACCGTTTTTTGATCAATCTTAAAAATGTGCTCTTTTCGCGTGGTTCGTTCGGTCAGTGTGAGGAGGGCAGCCCCTTTCTTTCGTGAACCGAGCATAGTATCAATTTCCCAGTGACCAAATTCTTTTCTCTCATGAATATGAGAAGGACGTTCTTCAATGCTCATCCCTAATATCTTTTTATTCTTTCTGGTTTGCTTCTTTTTCGTACTCCTTCTGACTTTCAATGGGAGGTCTATATTCTTTACGGGGAGCGCACCGAGTTCGATGTAGTGATACAACGTTTTCGTGCATACCCTCGCACCCTCAAATAAATGATTGGTTTTGGCATACCCGCAAATCGCATCCGGAGACCAGTGATCGTTTTGTATCTTTTCCACAGCGAAGTGGATAAATTCAGCGACTTGCGCCAGTTTATATTTTGCACCGCAATGGGAGCGATTGGCTTCATAGATGGCTTGTCCGGTTTCAGGAAAGTACGCTTGATATTCGGTGAGATCGGATCGTCTTTGCGTCACCGTTCCTCGCTGCAATTCGCGCGAGATCGTGGATTTGTTACGCCCCAGAACATCGGCGATTTCCTGTAATGTTTTCCCTTCTCTACGAAGGGCTTGAATTTGACCTCGATCAAAAGGAGTCAGATGTTTAAAGCTACGCTTATTTGTGTTATGATGAGTCTGAGCCATGAGTAAATCCTCCCGTTATGTTAATGTTTTGGTCGACTTAATCATAACGGATTTACCATGGCTTTTGTGTATTTATTTTGTTGCATTTGATTTTACAATGAACGTAGTGGATTATCGCGAAAGGTTTCAACGATAACTCGTAGTGAAGAAAGAAAGTTGAGTTTACTTCACACCGGAACATTCACTTGCTCGTAGGGCTTAGCCAGTTATTCAATATGATGCTGTGGGATCTGTTGACTTGCAAATGAATGAATAGATAAATGACTAATATTTTTGAAAGAACTTAGTAAATTGCAACGAGATCAAAATAAAGCACCGAATGTTTCACGTGGAACATTCGGTACACAACTAAAAATAAGTGAATTTATACAAAGTCAAATGATCGGGTTTTTATTGGGCGTTCCCGGTTTGCGAGGGTATTGTTTGGGAGTGGATTTCACTTTTTTTATCCATATTAACGTGCGTTTAGAATCTTCACTTGGAAGTCGTAAATTCTCAAGCCGTTCTATCTCCCCTCCCAATAGATGTAAAGCTTTCTTTCCCTCTTTAACCTCTTCTTCACCGCTGCCCCCTTTCAGCGCTATAAACTCCCCTCCAACCTGTACAAAGGGAAGGCATAGTTCCAACAGCACCGGAAGTCTGGCTACCGCCCTAGCCATTACTAATGGATATTTTTCTCTAAAGTCCGGCTTTTGTGCAACCTCTTCTGCCCTGCCATGGATACAGGTTACATCGCTTAACCCAAGCGTTTGGGTTAACTCTTGCAAGAAATGAATGCGCTTATTCAGTGAATCTACAATTGTTACTTTAATATGCGGAAATAAGATCTTTATCGGAAGAGATGGGAATCCGGCTCCCGCGCCTATATCGATCAATTTGGAAACCGCGGAAAAATCGGCAAAAAAGGCAGGAGTAAGGGAATCATAGAAATGTTTCTCCATTACTCCTTCACGATCCGTAATTGCAGTCAGATTCATGCGTTGATTCCAATCGATTAAAAGTTCAAAGTAGGTTTCAAATTGTGCTAATGAGCGGTCTGTTAATGAGAGCCCCTGTTTTTCCAATTCTTCTCTAAGCGAAAAGGACATTTGATAAAACGCTCCTTAATGATTGAAGAGATATTTCTATCCAGATACCTTTCTTCCCTGTTGCTCCAGGTAAACAAGAAGGATGGAGATATCCGCAGGATTTACACCGCTGATTCTCGATGCCTGCCCAATGGTAAGCGGGCGGATCATCTTTAACTTCTGTTTAGCTTCGGTTGCAAGTCCCGGTATAGCATCGTAATCTAATGTTTCCGACAAACGCTTATTCTCCATCTTGCGCTGTTTCTCAATCTGCTGTAATTGCTTCTCAATATATCCGCTATATTTGATCTGAATCTCCACTTGCTCCTCTACTTCAGGGGAAAGTGTATGATCTGGCGGATCAATTCTCTTAATATGTTCATAAGTTATCTCCGGTCTACGCAAGAGGTCTGCCAACGGAATCGAATTCACCAATTCTACAGTGCCTACTTCTCTTAAAATTTCTTGCACAAATGGCTCGGGTCTAACTTTAGTTGAATGCAAGCGTTCAATTTCCGCCTCTATCTCCTCTTTCTTTTTTAAGAAACGCTGATAGCGCTCCTCAGGAATTAAACCTATCTTATATCCTATTGGCGTTAAGCGCAGGTCGGCATTGTCGTGTCTTAACAAGAGCCGGTATTCTGCGCGGGAAGTAAGCAACCGATATGGTTCATTGGTTCCCTTCGTGACCAGATCATCAATTAAAACGCCAATATATGCATCTGAACGATCCAATATTAATGGCTCTTTCCCTTTTACCTTAAGCGCGGCATTGATCCCGGCAATCAAGCCCTGGCCAGCCGCCTCTTCATACCCTGAGGTGCCATTAATCTGACCTGCTGTAAATAACCCCGGAACCAGCTTTGTCTCCAGACTCGGCCATAACTGCGTAGGCACGATAGCATCATATTCAATTGCATAACCCGGGCGCATCATCTCCACATTCTCAAGACCGGCAATCGACCTTAACATCCTAATCTGGATATCTTCAGGAAGGCTGGTAGAAAGCCCCTGAACATATACCTCATCCGTGTTGCGTCCCTCCGGCTCGAGAAAAATCTGATGTCTTGGCTTATCGTTGAAGCGTACCACTTTATCCTCGATGGATGGACAATATCGAGGGCCAGTTCCTTCGATTTTCCCTGAATACATCGGAGCGCGATCCAGATTATCGGCGATCAATCTGTGGGTCTCTTCATTCGTGTAGGTCAGCCAACAAGGAAGCTGTGGCTCTCTTACCGGTTCTTTAGTTTCATAAGAGAAAAACTGTGGGTTTTCGTCACCCGGTTGTATTTCTGTCTTGCTATAATCAATGGTGTCACTATGAACGCGTGGCGGCGTACCAGTCTTAAAGCGTACCAACTGGAACCCAAGCTCTTGCAGATGATAAGAGAGCTGGATGGATGGCTGCATGTTATTCGGTCCGCTTTCATAAGCAAGATCGCCAATGATGATCTTTCCTCTTAAATAGGTTCCTGTCGTTATGACAACCGCCTTTGCGCGATAAATGGCTTCTGTCTTTGTGATGACTCCGCGGCATTCCCCTTCTTCTATGACCAACCTTTCCACCATGCCTTGACGAAGCGTGAGATTTGGCGTATTTTCCAGCGTCTTCTTCATCAGATGGGAATAAAGATGTTTATCTGCTTGGGCGCGCAGCGCACGAACCGCAGGTCCTTTACCCGTATTTAGCATTCGCATTTGAATATAGGTCTTATCAATATGCCTGCCCATCTCTCCGCCAAGTGCATCGATCTCACGCACCACATGCCCTTTCGCCGGCCCGCCGATTGAGGGATTGCATGGCATATATGCGATCGTATCCAGGTTAAGCGTGATACATAAGGTCTTACAGCCCATGCGCGCAGAAGCAAGCGCAGCCTCCACTCCAGCATGTCCCGCTCCTACCACGATCACATCAAATGTTCCAGCCTCATAGCGCATATAAATCCTCCTTTCAAAATTGATAATTCCTTTTATTTTCCCAGACAAAATTGAGAGAAAATCTGTCCTACGAGATCCTCACTCACAGCATCTCCGATAATTTCGCCCAAAGATAGCCACGCTTTCTTAATATCTATCGCAATCATATCATAAGGAAGACGTTGTTCCACTCCAATTCTTGCATCTTCCAACGATTTTATTGCTTCCCGCAACAAGGCAATATGCCTGGTATTACTGATGTAGGTAAGGTCCTCAGTAGCTACTTTACCCGAAAAGAACAGCTTGCTTACTTCCTCTTCAAGCTGATCCAATCCCTCTTCGGTGCGTAAAGAGAGAGAAACAATCGGTCGATTTGAAAAATATGATTTAACCTCATCTATATTCATTCGGCTGGGCAAATCCATTTTATTCAGAATTACTATGAGATTCATTCCTTTGACCAGCTCAAATAATTGATAATCCCCTTGATCCAAAGGCTCCGACTGGTTAAGAACAAGCAAGATCAAATCGGCTTTCTTCAATACCTCCCGTGATCGTTCAACTCCAATCTTCTCGACAAGATCTTCCGTTTCACGAATACCGGCTGTATCAGTCAATTTTAATGGAATTCCACGGACATTTACATACTCCTCGATCACATCTCGTGTGGTTCCAGGAATATCTGTCACAATTGCTCTGGTCTCTTTGGCTAAAGCATTTAACAACGAGGATTTGCCGACATTGGGTTTCCCGATAATGGCGGTGTCTACTCCCTCGCGCAGAATCTTTCCTTCATTTCCTCTCTTTTCTAGTTGCATTAAGCGGTCTTTCACAAGTGATATGCGTTCCACTATGATTGAATAAGTTACCTCTTCTACATCATGCTCTGGATAATCGATATTCACTTCGATATGAGCCATCAATTCTATAAGCTGATGCCTTAACTCTTTAATCTCTCTGGAGAGCTTGCCTTCCACCTGAGAGAGCGCCACCTTCATCGCTCGATCCGTCTTGGATCGAATGAGATCAATGACAGCTTCCGCCTGGGATAGATCAATCCTTCCGTTCAAAAAAGCTCTTTTTGTAAACTCTCCCGGCTCTGCAAGGCGTGCGCCTGCTTCAATGATTAATTGCAGAACCTGGCTTACGGATACAATCCCACCATGTACATTCACCTCTACCACATCTTCACGTGTAAAGGTTTTGGGCGCTCTCATCACAGTGACCATGGACTCATCCAATTTCTCATTGGTCTCCGGATTTATAATCCATCCATAATGTATCGTATGACTATCCACAGAGGATAATTTTTTCTTTCCTCTAAAAATTTTCTCCACAATTGGAATCGCTTCATTTCCGCTCACGCGTACGATGGCGATTCCCCCCTCACCAATTGGTGTGGATATTGCTGCTATCGTATCAAGATCCATCCGAATCACCTCCGAATCAACGATAATACTAATCATTTTCTCCAAAAATGGCAAATAAAAAAGCAGCGCGATAAGCAAAATAACCCACCCGGCTTAAGACCACCCCAAAAAAGTGAAGGGAAGCGATGCATCTTTCTCCAAATCCTTTTCGGGAAATCCATGTGTTGCGCCGGGCGGGGGCCCAACCATCCTTACGTCACTTTGTCGCTTTAAAGAAATTACACTTTCCGATCTAACAAAAACCCCACATATGTGGGGTTTGATCTGAAATCATCGTTATTCACATGTGGATTAATTGATCTTTTTCCTTAGTGAGATCACAATACACCGATGTGGCTCTTCACCCTCGCTATAGGTATTGACATACGGATCATCCTGCAAATGAGTATGAATGATTTTTCTCTCGTGTGCACTCATCGGTTCCAATTTAATCGCCTGTCTGGTACGAGCCACTTTACGCGCCAAACGGTCCGCCAAATCTTCCAATGCCGCCTTGCGCTTATCACGATACTGCTCCGCATCAAGAACGATACGTATATGGCCCTCTGCATAACGGTTAGCTACCGTATTGACGAGATACTGTAGTGCATCGAGCGTCTGTCCATGGTGGCCAATGAGCAGGCCCAACCCCTTTCCGACGAGATTAAATAGGACAGCATCCTCTCTTTTAAACACTTCGATTTTAACATCGACATCCATATTCTTCGTTACGTCTTGCAGAAATTTTTTTGCCTCTTCGATCGGATCAATCACTTTTTCAACCTCGATCAAAGCAGGTCGCGTACCAATCAGGCCAAATAAGCCTTTGGTCGGCTCTTCGAGTATCGTCACCTTAACCTTATCTTTTGTTGTCTCCAATTGTTGTAGGGCTTTCGAGATTGCTTCATCGACGGTTTTGGCGGAAACCGTAACTTTTCTCATTTAGATGCCCCCTCCTGGTTGGGTACTGTTCTTAAATCCTTTAATAAATAAGTTTGGGCAATAGAAATAATATTTCCAAATACCCAGTACAACGCTAATGCCGATGGAAGCGTAATACCAATGAAGAGAATAAAAAACGGCATTATCGTATACATCATTTTCATCTGCTGATTCATTTGCGGTGATCCTTGCGGAGTCTGCGCCATCGAGATCTTCATTTGCAAATAAGTGGTCAAAGCAGCTACGATCGGCAAAATATAAAAGGGGTCAGGACTGCTTAAATCGAGCCATAAAAATGTAAAATTTTCCGGATGACTTACATTAACCCCCATGATTGCACGATAAAAGGCAAACAATATGGGCATTTGAATCAACAAAGGCAAGCAGCCAGCCAATGGATTGACTCCACTCTTCTGAAAGAGCTTCATGGTTTCTTCTTGTCTCTTCTGAGGGTTATCTTTATATTTCTCATTGATGATTTTCAATTCAGGTTGGAGTAGTTGCATCGCCCTAGTGCTTTTATACTGTTTTATCGTTAAAGGGAGGATTAAAAGGCGTACCAGAAGCGTTACCACTAATATAGCTAGTCCCCATTGACCAAATAAAAGATCTTTAGCCTTTACCAATAAAAAATATAATGGGTAGACAAAAAATGCTTCCCAAAAACCATTGTGCGGATTAGGCGGCTCAGTAACCGCTCCGCAACCAGTTCCAACAATGATTACAGCAATTAATAGAAAAGCTAAAGCTAGATATCGTTTCAATGAAAAAATCCTCCTTGTGACATATCTCAAAGTAAAGAATTCATGCTAAACTAAGGTAATGGATCATATCCACCCGGATGAAAAGGGTGACATTTGGCGATCCGTCTAATCCCTAACCAGATGCCCTTTATAAAACCGTATTTCTCAATCGCTTGATGTGCATAACTTGAACATGATGGATAAAAGCGACATGTTGGGGGTTTTAGAGGAGAAATAAACTTTTGATAAAAACCAATTAAGGCAAGGGCAAACTGCTTCATTTCCGATAATACCTCATATTCCTGTCCATCCATAAAATCATATACGATATAGTTATACCATGTAAACTTATACCCATAAAGAGGCTTTCTTCATCAATTTGATAAAAGATTCCTCGATTTCATGAAAAGATTGGTTTTCAATTCCTTGACGCGCTATAAGTACAAAATCGATTCCATTTGGTATATGGCTCTGATTTAACCTTACAACCTCACGCATTAAACGCTTGATGCGATTACGGACAACTGCTTTTCCAATCTTCTTCCCCACGGATAATCCAACGCGAAAAGGAAGGTTCCTATCTTTAACTATATAATATAAAACTAGTTTTGAATCTGCAAAGGATTTCCCTCTTTTAAAAACTAGACTAAAATCCTCATTCTTCTTCAATCTGTGGAGGGATTTCATTTCTTCCTCCTTGCAACATTTTCAATTCGTAATGTTTACCTATTATTGTAACCGTTTATGACAAAGAAAATAATATCAGTTCAATTAAAAAGTCATTGAAAAAAGACCACACAAATGCGGTGGTCTATGCAGATAAAACTTTTCTTCCTTTACGGCGACGAGCGCGCAGCACCTTGCGTCCATTTTTTGTACTCATGCGAATACGAAAACCATGATCCTTCTTACGTTTACGATTATTTGGATTGAATGTTGGTTTTGCCATGCTGACACCCCCTTAATAAGACATTCTTGATAATTATAAAGTTATGCCTTCCACATGTCAAGAAAGCCGCATTTGTATAATTATTCATAAGTATACATTGTGAAAAACATGGAATTTTGCTGTAGATAATTTGTAGATAACTTGTGAATAATATCAGTGAATTTTTTATTCTTTTCGACAAGCAATTAAGGGTTTATCCACAAAATCTAGTGGTGTGGATGAAGAAACAACACAACTTGTAGCTTTTGTGGAAAAGTGTCAAATCGCATTGATTTTTAAGGGTTTCTCTGTTATGATTATCTTACTTTTTAGTGTGGATAACCTCTCTTATAAACAACATTATCCACAATCTGTGGATAATGTTGTGGACATCTATCTCTTCTGTGAATATTATTTTTCCACATGATCTGAATAAATTCGACTCCACTCCCGCTGTACATAAGTCTGAAGAAGCATCATGACCAATGATGTATTGTTTTATCAGTTTTGAGGTGACCTATTTATATGCAAAACATTCAAGATTTATGGGATGAGGTATTGAAACAAATATCGCAAAGGATAAGCAAACCCAGCTTCGACACTTGGTTTAAAGAAACAAAAGCGACACAGTTTAAAAATGATACCGTTTTTATTACAGTACCCAGCGACTTTATTAAGGGATGGCTGGATCAGAATTACAGTGAACTGATTCAAGAAATTCTTCTGGAATTTACAGGAAAGCGTCTTAAAGTAAAATTTTACACATTAGAAGCTGAAGAAGATGACCAGCAGATCAAAAAATCTAAAACTCCTACCAAAAGTGAAGCAGCCAGCCTGCAAGAAGATTATAAAAATGTGCTCAATCCCAAATATGTCTTTGAGACTTTTGTGATCGGACCTGGGAATCGTTTTGCGCATGCCGCGTCTCTTGCTGTTGCCGAACTGCCAGCCAAATCATACAATCCGCTCTTTCTATACGGAGGAGTAGGTCTTGGCAAAACACATTTGATGCATGCAATCGGCCATTTTATCTTGGAGCACAACCCGCAAGCCAAGGTTGTCTATCTCTCATCAGAGAAATTTACCAACGAGTTTATTAATGCCATCCGTGATAACAATACAGATGAATTCCGCAACAAATATCGCAATGTAGACATCCTACTAATCGATGATATTCAGTTTCTGGCAGGAAAAGAATCAACTCAAGAAGAATTTTTCCATACATTTAATGCTTTGCATGGAGAAAACAAGCAGATTGTCATTTCGAGCGACAGACCGCCTAAAGAGATTCCCACATTGGAAGATCGCCTTCGCTCCCGTTTTGAATGGGGTCTGATTACGGATATTCAGCCGCCTGATCTTGAAACTAGAATTGCAATTTTACGAAAGAAAGCAAAAGCGGAAAATCTGGATATTCCTAATGAAGTGATGGCTTATATCGCCAATCAAATCAATACAAATATTCGTGAGCTTGAAGGCGCATTGATACGTGTTGTAGCCTATTCTTCTCTGATCAACCGGGACATAGATGTAGAATTGGCGCAGGAAGCTCTAAAAGATATCATCCCTTCCTCGAAACCCAAAATGATTACTATCTATGATATCCAGAAGATTGTAAGCGACTATTATGGGATAAAAGTAGACGAATTAAAGGGAAGAAAAAGGACAAAATCGGTAGTTTTACCGAGACAAATTGCAATGTACCTTTCCAGAGAGATGACAGATCTCTCGCTCCCCAAAATTGGCGAAGAATTTGGCGGAAAAGATCATACTACGGTAATACACGCCCACGAGAAAATACAGCAAGCCTTATTAGAGGATCACGCCATTCAAAAAGTTATAAAAGAGGTAAGCACGCGAATAAAGAATTTGGTAGGTTAATCACATGTGAATAACTGCATAGATCTCTCATTGCCTATACACACCCTTATCCACATGTGTATAGGCAATGATTTTGTCTTACCAACAGATTTATCCACAAATCCACAGCTATTATTACTATTATTACTGTCTTTTAACTTAATAAATATATTCATATATAGGCTCTGATATGCCAAAATTAAATCAGAATATGATTATTATTTTTCTCAGGAGGTTATAATGAAAATCTCAGTAAATAAGAATCTCCTTGTTGAAGGGATTCATCATGTTTCAAAAGCTGTTTCACCGCGGACGGTAATCCCGATTCTCAGCGGGATTAAATTTGATGCAAATGAGGATGGTTTAACCCTTACGGCCAGCGATTCCGATATCTCAATCTCCTATTATATACCAAAATATGCAGGTGAAGTGGAAAATATAGTTTTGCATCGAACCGGCAAAATCGTATTGCCTGCACGCTTTATCACAGAAATGGTGAAAAAGCTTCCTTCAGAAAGGGTAAATATTGAAGTTCAAAATCATTTGCTTACCTCGATTACATCCGGAAGTGTAGAATTTAACTTACATGGATTAAATGCAGATGAATATCCGAGACTTCCCCATATTGACGAGGAGCTATCCATCTTTGTCCCAAGCTTATTATTAAAAAACTTAATTAGACAGGTGGCTTTTGCCGCAAGTACTTCGGAGTCAAGGCCAATTCTGACGGGAATTCAGTGGAACCTTCACGGCAATGAGCTGACCTTTGTAGGCACAGACGGCATTCGCTTGGCAAAAAGCAAGATAACCGTAGAAAATCAATCGGTAGAGATGGTCCAAAGTGTGGTTGTGCCAGTGAAAAGTCTCAATGAATTAAATAAAATTCTGGATGAAAATGAGGAACCGGTCGAAATCTTGATTTCTGGCAGCCAATTGCTCTTAAGAACAAATAATCTCTTGTTCTACTCCCGATTGTTAGAAGGAAATTATCCCGATACCAGCCGCATTATTCCGCAAAACAGCAAAACGAAGATCGTTATCGAAACCAAACTATTGATCGATGCGCTGGAGCGTGCAACATTAATTGCCTCCCGAGACCGAAATAATGTAGTAAAAGTTAGCACGTTAAACGAACAGGAGATTGAGATCTACTCCTTCTCTCCTGAGATCGGTAAATTATCCGAGAAGGTTGGAATATATTCATTAGAAGGCGAAGAGCTGAAAATCTCTTTCAATGCAAAATATATGTTAGACGCATTAAAAGTGATCGATAGTTCAACGGTAGAAATCAGCTTTTTGGGTGCAACAAGTCCTTTCGTAATCCGGCCCATCGGTCAAGAAGGCACTATACATTTGATTGTCCCTGTCCGGAATTACTAATACTTCATAAGAAAGGAAATTATCATGGATCCGCAGATTGTTACCATTAAAGATGAATACATTACACTGGGACAGTTGCTAAAATTGACAGAGTTGATTCAAAGCGGAGGCCAGGCAAAAGCATTTCTAAGCATGGCAACCATCTATATTAACGGGGATAAAGAAAATCGCCGTGGAAAAAAACTTTATCCTGGAGATCATGTGGTTATAGAAGGTAAAGGAAGCTATAAAATAGAGCGCTAATCCAATATGTAAACTTAAGAGTTTTAACTGCTTATAAAAGAGCAACCAAAGATGCAGTCTGACATGTTTCCTTATTGAAAGGATGGCTTACTCTTTTTGAACACTTAGGAGGAGAAGGATTGTTTCTCGCAGAAACTGAACTAAAATCCTATCGAAATTATTCTTCTGTCCAAATAACTTGGCACAGAGGAATCAATATTTTGCTTGGTTACAATGCTCAAGGAAAGACAAATCTTTTGGAATCGATCTATGTTCTCTCCTTTGCAAAATCGCACCGCACAACAAAAGATAAAGAATGGATACGCTTTGATGATCCATTTGCTGTAATTAAAGGAATTGTATTGCGCAAGAATGGACCAATATCCTTAGAAATTACAGTAACCGATCGCGGAAAAAAGGCTAAAATCAACAGCCTGGAACAAAAGCGTTTAAGTGACTTTATTGGAACTTTAAATGTGGTAATGTTTGCACCGGAAGATTTGGAATTGGTTAAAGGCGCACCGGGAAATCGGCGGCGCTTTTTAGATATGGAAATCGGACAGGTTAGTCCTGCTTATTTGTATAATTTAAATAGTTATAATAAAATACTAATGCAGCGAAATCAGCTTTTAAAGGAGATTGCACAGAGGGAAAAAAAAGCGAATCTTCTTGAGATCTGGGATGAACAGTTGGTCGAATATGGGGTAAAAATATTGCACAAACGGCTTGATTTTATGAAGAAGTTGAGCATGTGGGCAAAGGAAATTCATAGCACGATCACGAATAAAAAAGAAGAACTCTATATAGAGTACCAATCTTCTTTACAAATTTTAGATCAACTTGAATTTCATCAATTACCCTATGATGAGATTCGAGATCTCTACCTCGAACAACTACGAAAGGCACGCGACAAAGAGATCGCAAGGGGAATGTCGCTGATCGGCCCGCATCGGGATGACCTTGCTTTTTTCATTAACCAACAGAACGTTCAGAGCTACGGCTCGCAAGGACAACAGCGAACGACAGCACTATCGCTTAAACTTGCAGAAATTGAATTGATTCATCAAGAGGTCGGAGAATATCCGATTCTCTTATTAGATGACGTCTTTTCAGAATTGGATGAGAATCGGCAAAATGATCTGATCCGCAGCATCAAGGATAAATGTCAAACCTTTATCACAACCACAAGTATCGATGCCATTCCTGAAGAGACGATTAACGAAGCGAAGATATATCGAGTTCATGCAGGATCAATCGTTGAAGATAAAATAAAAGAAGTGTAGAAGGTGATCACTTGAGCAACCAACATCAAAATTACGACGCAAGTCAAATCCAGGTTTTAGAAGGTTTGGAAGCTGTCCGCAAAAGACCCGGAATGTACATCGGCTCTACCAGTTCAAAAGGCCTTCATCATCTTGTCTGGGAAGTTGTAGATAACTCCATCGATGAAGCGATGAATGGTTATGGCGATAAAATCGAAGTAATCGTGCATAAGGATAACAGCATAACGGTTATAGACAATGGACGTGGAATTCCGGTCGACATACATCCACAGACTGGAAAATCAACGGTAGAAACGGTCCTAACCGTATTACATGCAGGAGGAAAATTTGGCGGTGAAGGTTACAAGGTTTCCGGAGGATTACACGGCGTAGGGGTATCTGTTGTAAATGCCTTATCAGAAACCTTGGAAGTAAAAGTACGCATGGGTGGTAAAATTTATTATCAGAAATATCATCGCGGCGTACCCGAAAAGGATCTGGAGGTGATTGGCGAGACTGACCTGAATGATACCGGAACAACCACGACCTTTAAACCCGATCCGCAAATCTTTACTGAAACAACAGTCTTCGACTATGACACATTGCAGTCGCGCGTTCGCGAGCTTGCTTTTCTCAACCGGGGTATTACGCTAATTTTAACTGATGAACGCATTGATAAGAGCGAAACCTTCTGTTTTGAAGGTGGGATTGCAGAATTTGTAACACATTTAAATAAAAATAGAGAGGTTTTGCATGAACCGATCTATATGCAGGACAGTCGTGAAGGAATGGAAGTGGAGATTGCCATTCAATATAATGACGGTTATAACAGCAATCTTTACTCCTATGCAAATAACATCCATACGCATGAAGGCGGTACACACGAATCGGGATTTAAAAGTGCATTAACGCGTGTAATTAACGAATATGCGCGTAAAAATAATCTCTTAAAAGAGAATGAAGGCAATCTGACTGGCGATGATGTGCGTGAAGGAATTACAGCCATTATCAGTGTGAAGATTCGTGAACCACAATTTGAAGGGCAGACGAAGACGAAATTAGGAAACAGTGAAGCGAAGACGATTACCGAATCTTTATTTAGCGAACATTTTGCCACTTTTCTCAATGAAAATCCGGCCACAGCAAGGAAGATTATCGAGAAAGCGATCATGGCTGCACGCGCTCGTGAAGCAGCACGCAAAGCTCGTGAATTAACACGCCGTAAGAATGCGCTCGAAATCAGTTCATTGCCTGGGAAATTAGCCGATTGCGCTTCCAAAGATGCTTCCATTTGTGAATTGTATATCGTTGAGGGAGATTCTGCAGGCGGATCAGCCAAGCAAGGACGAGATCGGAACTTCCAAGCGATTCTTCCTTTGAAGGGTAAAATCATTAACGTTGAAAAGGCAAGATTAGATAAGGTATTGGCCAACGAAGAGATTCGTGCCATGGTAACCGCACTTGGCACAGGAATTGGAGATGATCTTGATCTGTCCAAGATTCGTTACCATAAGATCATCATCATGACCGATGCCGATGTGGATGGTGCGCATATCCGCACATTGCTGCTCACATTTTTCTATCGTCATATGAGATCGATTATAGAACATGGATTTGTATATATTGCCCAACCGCCTTTATACAAGGTTTCACAAGGGAAGATCGTGCGTTATGCTTATAAAGAATCCGAGTTAGAAGAAGTGAAAAAAGAGTTCAAAGGAAAAGGTGAGCCGGATATTCAGCGTTACAAAGGGTTGGGTGAGATGAATCCGGAACAGCTTTGGGAAACTACGATGAACCCTGAAAATCGCGTATTGCTGAGGGTAAGCTTAGAGGATGCTTTAGAAGCCGACACCATTTTTGAAACCTTAATGGGCGACAAAGTAGAACCGCGCAGGGACTTTATTCAAGAACATGCGCAATATGTAAGGAACTTGGATGTATAGTGTAAGAAGGTGTGATTATTCCTTTGTATTAAAAATGCAGTCAAATAAACGGGTATATCACATCAATTTAAAAAACTCGGGTTATAATCCGAGTTTTTTTTGGCCCTTCAATTACATTACAAGTTCAGTTCATGCAACAGAAAATTCTTAACTTCCTGAGGTCCTGTTAAGTTAAGTCTAATATACTCATCTTCGTACATGGTTAGAATAAACTTAAGGAAAGGACAGCATTTATGTTCGAGCGGAATCCAATCAGCGAGGTAATGAAGTAGATTGATTCCATCTTTCAAGACAAAGGAATATCCATCTGGGAGCTCCTCGGTCCGAACATGGTATTGAAAAATGTTTCTTTTTAGCTCTTCATATTGGATTTTCTCCTCTGTGGAAAACGAAATTTTCTGGCAAGAAATTTCGCGGTTTTGGGTCATAATATTCCCTCCAAAAATGGTTAATGAATTGCAAGCATCAGTCTTTTTTCTCTATGCTTTTGGTTTAAGCATAAAACTTAAAGCTAACTTTAAGTCAAGAGGATAGCATTAATTAATGGTTCTTTCCATCAAAGGTTAAAGATCACTATGCAAAATTTGAATTAGCTTCGCCTGCGCTCCCCCAACTACTCCTGTGACGGTTAAGTTCGGCTCTTGGAAGAAGTAGTGAAATGACCCTCGCAATGAGGGGCATTTTATAAAAAAACAGTTGCACTTTACAAATAATTAGTGTATAAATGGAGTAAGGGGGCGATTTGATGGAAAACACTCGTGAACTGTTCCAAGTAATGACCAGACGTTTCGGGCTTCTAAACAAAAACTGCTGCTCGGTTGGCGGCACGGAAATATCGCTTGTACAAAGCCATATCCTTTATGAGATTCAACGCCAAGATAAACCATCGATGCAACAAATAGCAGATACTCTCGGAATGGACATTACAACATTCAGCAGACAAATTCAAACTCTGATCAAAATGGATCTGGTTAAGAAAACCCCCCTTCCCGAAGATCGACGTGTGTATATATTGTCCTTAACAGCCAAAGGGAAGTTTATCGCAGCAACGATTGATGCAGAGATGAACCGTTATCTGAACGAAGTATTCTCCCAAATGAGTGATTTTGAAAAGGATATGGTGATTAAGTCGATAAAACTGCTAAACCAATGCATGGCGAACTCTACCGTATGTTGCAGACCATTATCATGAGCAAGAAATTGAACTTGCTCTTTCAAAACAGACAAAACTTGCAAAATGCAAATAAAATGAGGTGACTTCTATGTGGTCAGAAGTGTTTCAGAGCTTTCTCTCCATCGCTTTAGAGTTGACGTTGCTTTTTATCGGTATTTCTTTTCTCATTAACCTTCTGCAAGGGGTAATCCCTTATGAAAAAATGGAACGGTTGATGGAGAAGAGCCATCCTTTAGTAAGTGCGGCCATCGCATTAGGATTTGCTTTTATAACTCCTTTCTGCTCTTGTTCAACAATCCCAGTCGTTGTAACTCTGTTGAACAAAAAGGTACGGTTTGGCATCGTGATGATTTTCTTGTTCGCTTCTCCCGTGCTTGATCCAACGATCATTACTTTAATGACTGCTGTTCTTGGGGTAAAAGTAGCTGTTACATACACCGTCATCACTTCAATACTGTCAGTCATTATTGGCTTTGCACTTGAAAAGTTTGGTTTCGAAAACCAAGTGAAGAAAGTGATCATGACTGGTTATGAGAATGCAGATAAACGTTTTGATTTAAAGATTGCTTTTGTGGAAACGATGCAGTTGATGAAAACCGTTTATCCTTACTTACTCATAGGTGCTGCAATCGGCGCGTTCATCCACGGAGCTGTGCCAACTGAATGGATTATAACCTACATGGGAGGTGATAAGTGGTGGTTAGTTCCTGTTGCTGCAATTATTGGGATTCCACTTTACATCCGGCTTTCTACCATGATTCCGATCTCGCAAATCATGATTGCAAAGGGAATGGCATTAGGTCCTGTAATGGCATTGATGATCAGCTCGTCTGGAGCAAGCTTGCCGGAATTAACCTTGCTTAACAGCATCTTCAAGAAAAAGCTTGTATTTGCTTTTGTAGGTTCCGTGTTTACTATGTCCACAATTTCCGGATTCTTGTTCTACATGATCTAAGGAGGTGATATAAATGGGTATCTTTAAAAATCTGCTCAAAAAAGAAAAAAGCTCCTGCTGCAGCGTGAAAATAGAGGAAGTAATAGAGCAGAACGCTGAAAATGAAGCCAAGAACGAGTAAAATGGCGATTCTTGCTGAGGTAAATAAAAAACAACTAAAGGCATCGGGAAAAATTCCTGATGCTTTTTTGGATAGAGGAGACTATTATAACGCTAAAGAGTTTATCCATAGGGGGATGTTATGATGGACATTACCATTCGGGTATTTGAAGAAAGGGACTGGGAACAAGTGAAATCGATTTATGTGGCCGGGATTGCGACGGGGAATGCCACTTTTGAAACCAGTACACCAACCTATGAAAAATGGGTTTCCAGTGTGATTCCCCATTCTCATCTAGTTGCTGAGGCAGACGGAATCATCTTGGGTTAGTGCAAACTGACCAAAGTCTCCGAACGATGCGTCTATGCGGGAGTAGGTGAAGTAAGTGTTTATGTCGATCCCGGCGTACACGGTAAGGGTGTTGGAAGTAAGCTCATGACGGAACTGATTAAAAAGTCAGAGGAGGTGGGGATCTGGACGATAAATGCAAGTATCTTCCCCGAGAACGTATCCAGTCTAGCGTTGCATAAAAAATTCAAATTCGGATTCCGAGAAGTCGGAAGAAGAGAGCGGATTGGAAAAATGAATGGGGTATGGAGAGATGGGCTGTTCTTATTTTGTAATCATCTTCGCCCATGAAAATGCCTGAATAATAAACTTAATGCGATGCATTATGGGAGGAAGTCTATGTATAAAAATTGATTCAAAATGTTCACAAATCATAAAAGTGGAACGTTTAACTGTACACTTATTTTATGATAAGATGAACACAAGCCTATTTGGGGGGTGTTTTCCTTGGGAACGTATTAAAGATCGGAGAACTTGCTCGAATTGCTGGCGTGTCAAAAAGAACAATAGATTATTATACAAAGATAGGTTTGTTGGAAGCGCAACGATCTCAGAGCAATTATCGTTATTACTCCGAAGAGTGCTTAGAAATTCTTAAGATTATAGACAGATTAAAGAAAGAAAACATGCCTTTGGCCGAGATCAAAGAGAGGTTAAATTTATTAAAAGAGCATTCGATTCCGGTAGAACAAGCCGTTGAGAAAATTGATATGATTACAAGTAAGATGAAATGGTTGGAAGAGGAGTTACTTAAATTGAAACCACTGCTGGAAAAAATGAATGCGAAGCAGGTAAAAGCAGTCAGCAAATCGTTAACCAATTGTTCTGCTTCTTTGATCCAAAGTCTAATTATCGTACTTGGTGAAAATCCTTTAATATAACATTTCAGTGCTAATCGATTTTTTCTAAAAATTCCTCATGTAGGCATATGAGATTAAAAGGTCTTTGAAGTACTTCAGGGTTATTCCTGAGCTTACAAACATCTATTTTTGTATAAGATAAGTAAGAGGAATAATAAGGGAGATATCTCCCGATAAAAGGAGAAAACAATAGAGAATGATCAGTATTAACCTGCTGCTTGTAGCAATCTTAATTATCCTTACCGCTTTCTTCGTAGCGACAGAATTTGCAATTATTAGAATTCGGCCCAGTAGAATTGAGCAGTTGGTTTTAGAGGGTAACAAAAGAGCTATAAATGTTCAAAAAGTTACATCCAACCTTGACGGGTATTTATCTGCATGCCAGTTAGGGATTACGATTACAGGATTAGGTTTGGGTTGGCTTGGAGAACCCACTGTGGAACGGATACTGCACCCCGTTTTTGAATATTTTCATCTCCCGCATCAACTGGTTGTTATATTCTCTTTTTTACTTGCTTTTGGTTCTATAACTTTTTTACACGTTGTTCTTGGAGAATTGGCGCCAAAAACAATAGCGATTCAGAAAGCTGAAAAAGTAAGTTTGCTTCTTTCAGGTCCAATTATTTACTTCTACCGGGTCATGTATCCTTTTATTTGGTTATTAAACGGTTCCGCAGCATTTTTAATACGAATATTTGGCTTGAAACCGGCTAAGGAACATGACGAAGCTCACTCTGAAGAAGAACTAAGAATCATCCTATCCGAAAGCTATCAAAGCGGTGAAATCAATAAAGCCGAGTACGGATATGTTAATCGAATTTTTACTTTTGATGAACTGCATGCAAGAGAAATCATGGTTCCGCGTACCGATATGATCTGTCTGTATAAGGAAAAGTCATTGCAGGAAAATCTTAAGATCATTAAAGAAGAAAAATATACCCGTTTTCCTGTTATATCTGAAAATAAGGATAACGTCATTGGTATTATTAATACAAAAGAGTTTTTTTTAAAGTATGCAGATGATCAAAACTTGAATCTTGAAACATTAATCAGACCTGCATTAACGGTATTTGAAGGAATTTATGTTAAAGATCTTTTAAAAGAAATGCAAAAAAATCAAGTTCATATTGCCATTCTTATCGATGAGTACGGGGGTACATCGGGACTTGTCACCATTGAAGACATATTAGAAGAGATTGTTGGAGACATCCGAGATGAGTTTGATACTGATGATAAACCCGAGATTGAAAAACTGGGTGAAAATCACTTTGTGGTGGATGGCAAGGTTTTAATATCCGAAATAAATGAGCTCCTAAAGACCGATCTTGAGAATGATGAATTTGATACAATTGGCGGCTGGATTTATAGTAATAATCCGGTCATAAAGGAGGGAGAACAATGGGAATATGGTCAGCTAACCTTTAGGATTAAGAAAAAGGTTAAGCACAGAATCCATAAAGTGGAGATTATTAAGAATGTTTAGGTGTTTTGGTAAAATTGATTAAAAAATTAAAAATATGATTGCAGGTGATATTTATGAAATGTCCGGTTTGTGACACGACAATGAAGGAAATTGAGAAAAACGGAATCATGATCGATATCTGTCCCGATTGTAAGGGGGTATGGCTTGATCGTGGGGAACTTGAAAAGTTATTGGGTGAGATAAATATAGCCAAAACTGAATATCACAACATGGAACAAAAGTATCAGCAATATGATCCGCACTACAGCCCATATTATAAAAAGAAGAAGAAAAAGCATGCATTAGACATTTTCATGGATTTCTTTGATTAAAAGCCAAAAAGCGCCATAAAGGCGCTTTTAGTAATTTTTGATTTAACCTATCATGATTTTTCCTTTTGGATACTTAAATGATTCTTTCTCTCTTCTCTGTGATAATGCAAATGCAATGGTTAAAGGTCCCACCCTGCCGGCAAACATCGTTAGGGAGATGATGATTTTGCCCAGAGGGGAGAGATCCGGTGTTAAACCCATGGAAAGTCCCACGGTTCCGAAAGCTGAAGTTGCTTCAAATAACATCATCAAGAAGTTTGCTCCTTTTTCCGTAATGGACAGGAGCATGGTTACAATGATGACAATCATTAAGCCGCTCATGGTAACGGTTAAGGACTTTCTGATAAGGTCAGGTAGAACTCTCTGACGAAAAAAAACTACGTCTTCTTTTCCTCTAATCTCGGCCCATACTGCACCGATAAGAGCAGCAAAAGTTGTCGTCTTTATTCCCCCTCCGGTAGATCCGGGAGAAGCACCAATAAACATTAAAAGGATAATAAAGAATAAAGTTGAATCGGTCAAATCAGAGATCACCAATGTGTTTGGACCGGCTGTACGTGGTGCAACAGCCTGAAACAGTGAGGACAAAACTTTGCCCGTTGGAGATAATCCCTGTAATGTTTTAGGGTTTTTGTATTCCATGATAAAAATAAATAATGTTCCGATTATGATTAAGATGCCTGTGGTGATGAGGACCAGTTTTGTGTGTTGTGATAACCTCATCCATTCTCTCTTTTCATAGATCTCATTGATTACAAAAAATCCTAATCCGCCTAAGACGATGAGTATGCATACCACTAATGTAACTATTGGATCCTCAACATATCCAGTTAAACTCCGGAAATTTCCCATTAAATCAAAACCTGCATTGTTAAAATTTGATACTGCATGGAATATTCCGAAATAAATGGCTCGTCCTAATGGCATGTCAAATGAAAACCGAAGCCCTAATAATATTGCACCAATCAATTCGGCCAACACGGTAAATAACAAAATCCTCTTTGTTAAGCGGACAATCCCGTCTATAGAATGTTGATTGAGGGACTCCTGCAAGATTAACCTTTCTTTTAATGTGATTTTTTTACCCATGAGGACCGCAAAAAGCGTCGCCATTGTCATAAATCCTAGTCCGCCAATTTGTATTAATGACAGGATTACGATCTGACCAAACAAAGAATAAGTTGTACCCGTATCTACAACAACTAATCCGGTTACACAAACAGCCGAAGTGGCTGTAAAAAATGCATCTAACCAAGGTATAGGCTGTCCGCTTAGCGTAGAAATGGGCAAGGATAATAAAAAGGATCCAAATAATATTAGCAATGCAAAGCCGATGACCAAGATTTTCGGTGGATCTAGAGCAATTTTACCTAAATTTATTTTTGCCACAATCATCTCACCCGCTACATTAAAGTTGTTTTGTGCTAAAAGACATAAACGATGATGATTTTAATCATACAACCTGATTAGGGTAAAGTATAGAGGCCCATCCATTCAACTCGTCAGCTTACCAAATTATTATAATTCTCAGATCTATTCTTATTCTATTTGATGGCGTACGAGCTATTCAAAAGAGTTCCCTACATTTTGCATAGGATAGGGGGAGTATAGTAAAATAGCTATAACAGGAGGTTTTCGATATGAGCAATCTTTCTAATGATATGGGAGTAAATCAAAAATCTTCCGTTGGAAAACGGAAAAGCCACCATTCGGAAAAGATGAAACATAACTTGATCAGCAGATTGAATCGCATAGAAGGACAAATTCGGGGAGTAAAGGGTCTCATCGAGAAAGATACCTATTGTGATGATGTGTTAAATCAGATTGCCTCCATTCAGGCTGCTCTTAACGGTGTAAGCAGGCTTCTCTTGGAAGGGCATATGCGCAGTTGTGTAATTGAACGTATCCAAGAAGGCGATCATGAAGTGATTGACGAATTGCTGACAACAATGAATAAGCTAATGAAATGAAATAAAAAATATGGATGAAAGATTCATATAGGGTAGGGATGTAATCTTTTTTAGAAACAACTATTGACAATATATAGGGTAGGGGGGTATTCTAAATGTGCGAAGTCAATTGCTCTGATAAGCACTTCATTCAAATAATCAATCCAATAAGGAGATGGCTGCCATGACAAACGTGACCCTTAAAGTAGAAGGTATGTCCTGTAATCACTGCGTTACTTCTATTGAAGGAGCTCTTAAAGCGATAGGTGCAAAAGGCAATGTTGATTTGGCCAATCGTCAGGTCAGTGTAGAGTACGATGAGAATAATATAACGCTTGAAACCATTAAAGAAGCAATTGAGGATCAAGGATACACAGTATTGTAATCAGTAGAGACCACTCGTTAAGGGTGGTTCTCTTTTGGCAAATTTTCGCGATTAGAGGTGTCTGATCATGCAGGCGCAAAATCTGGAAATGAAACAAGTCTCCCTGCAAATCGCGGGCATGACATGTGCGGCGTGCGCCAATCGGATTGAAAAAGGCTTAAAAAGAATAGATGGCGTCGCGGATGCCCATGTCAATTTCGCTCTTGAAAAAGCAACAGTGGCTTACGATCCGAAAAAAGTGGACATGGCCCAAATTGAACAAAGCATCCAAAAGCTTGGTTATGGAACCGTAAAAGAAGCGGTTGACTTCCAGATTATCGGCATGACATGCGCAGCTTGCGCGGCACGAATTGAGAAGGGTTTAAGCAAAATGCCGGGCGTTGTAAAGGCTAACGTCAACTTGGCATTAGAAACAGCTCATGTGGAATATTTACCTGACAGTCTATCGATCAAAGAGATGCAGGAAAAAGTGGAGAAGTTAGGGTATAAGGCGGTTCCCCACCAAGAACAGGCCGATCCGAATGAACATCGTCAAAAAGAGATCATGAGACAAAAGCGCAATGTGATCGTTTCGGCAATATTAACGCTGCCCCTTTTGTGGGCGATGGTCTCCCATTTCTCTTTTACCTCCTGGATCTGGATGCCCGAAATCTTCATGAATCCATGGTTTCAGTTGTTTTTGGCCACTCCGGTCCAGTTTATTATGGGCAGACAATTTTATGTAGGGGCATATAAAGCCCTGCGAAACAGAAGCGCCAACATGGATGTATTGGTTTCCTTGGGAACTTCGGCTGCTTATTTTTACAGCTTATATTTAACCCTAGAGTGGGCTGCCATGAGTGGGATGGGGCACCATGCTCCGCCCATGTATTATGAAACCAGTGCTGTGCTTATTACTTTAATTCTTCTAGGAAAACTATTAGAAGCTTTGGCAAAGGGCAGAACGTCCGAAGCGATAAAGACCTTGATGGGACTTCAGGCGAAAACTGCTGTTGTCATTCGAGACGGCAAAGAAATGAACATCCCGGTTGAGGAAGTGGTAGTTGGAGATGTGCTGCTCATCAAACCGGGAGAGAAAGTCCCAGTTGATGGAGAAGTGCTAGAAGGGACATCATCGGTTGATGAATCGATGCTGACAGGGGAAAGCATACCAGTAGATAAGAAGACCGGAGACAGAGTAATCGGTGCAACCATCAATAAAAACGGGATTTTAAAAGTTAAGGCGACAAAAGTAGGAAAAGAGACGGCTCTTGCGCAGATTATTAAAGTGGTCGAAGAGGCACAAGGTTCAAAAGCGCCGATCCAACGCATCGCGGATGTAATCTCCGGTATCTTCGTTCCAATCGTAGTTGGAATCGCGCTGGTTGCCTTTCTTGTTTGGTTTTTCCTCATTACGCCCGGGGATTTTGCAAGCGCATTGGAAAAGGCAATTGCCATTCTGGTTATCGCTTGTCCTTGTGCACTGGGACTGGCTACCCCGACTTCCATTATGGCAGGTTCCGGACGAGCGGCTGAATTGGGAATCTTGTTTAAAGGCGGCGAGCATTTGGAAGCAACGCATAAGATCGATACAATCATTCTCGATAAAACGGGAACTGTAACCAAAGGCGAGCCGGAGTTAACGGATGTGGTCGTTGAAACGATGGATGAAACCAGCTTCTTGCGCTTGGTGGGTGGAGCAGAGAGAAATTCAGAACATCCTCTCGCAGAAGCGATTGTTTCTGGAATCGTTGCCAGAGGAATCGATCTGCCATATGCAGAAGAATTTGAAGCGTTTCCCGGCTACGGTATACGGGCAATGGTGGAAGGCAGAGAAGTTCTTGCCGGTACGCGCAAGTTGATGGCAAAATTTCAGGTGCCGGTAGAAAAGGCATTGGATGATATGGACCAATTGGAAGAAGCGGGTAAAACAGCGATGCTTATAGCTATTGATCGTCAATATGCCGGAATGGTGGCCGTTGCCGATACGATAAAAGAAACATCGAGAGACGCGGTGCAGAGACTGAAGGAGTTAGGCCTTCAGGTCATCATGATTACCGGGGATAACGAGCGGACGGCAAAAGCGATCGCACATCAAGTCGGTATTGATCACGTACTGGCAGAAGTGCTTCCTGAAGGGAAAGCAGAGGAAGTGAAGAAATTGCAAACCCAAGGGAAAAAAGTGGCGATGGTGGGCGATGGGATTAATGATGCTCCGGCCCTTGCCGTGGCTGACATAGGCATGGCGATCGGAACTGGAACAGATGTCGCGATGGAAACGGCAGATGTAACCTTAATGCGAGGAGACTTAAACAGCATACCGGATGCTATCTTCATGAGCAAAAAGACGATGACCAACATTAAACAAAATTTTTTCTGGGCGCTAGGATATAACTCATTGGGAATTCCAATCGCAGCGGCAGGACTGCTTGCTCCTTGGATCGCTGGAGCCGCAATGGCTTTAAGCTCTGTCTCCGTTGTGTTAAATGCTTTACGTCTGCAGCGGGTTAAGATTCCGCGTTGATAATAAGACCAAAAATTACTGTTCGAATGGTGGTAAGAGGTTGAATCATTTTTTTGATTCAACCTCTTAGTTTTTAATTGCAAATGCATCATAAAATATAATAAATACGTTTTGTGCTCCGTTGGGTTTTATAATTTTGATCGCAATGAGAGCCGTATAAATAAAAAATTACTTTACAAATCGTAATCATTCCGTTATATTTTTTCTGTACATATAAATCAGAATAAATACGTTTTGAGGAGAGGAAGAAGATGAGATCGAGCTATAAAGGGTTAAAATTAACCATTTTGATATGGGCATCATTGGTGGTGTTAGCTGGTTGCGGCAAAAGCACGGGAACTTCTGCTTCGGATACATCTAACGGTACAGAGGAAATGACTGGGAATAAAATTCTTATCTATACCACTCTTTTTCCATTATATGATTTTGCCCGGCAAATCGGCGGTCAATATGCGGAAGTGAAAAGCATGATTCCGGTTGGTGCAGAACCTCACGATTTTGAACCGAGTGCCAAAGATATGGTAGAGTTGAACAAAGCAGACCTTTTTGTTTATAATGGCGCGGGATTTGAAGCTTGGGTGGATAAAACGGTTGAGAATATAAATAAAGATAAAACGGTAGTGGTAAATGCAAGTGAAGGGCTTGCGCTTTTGGAGGGTCATCACCATGAAGATGGGGATGAAGAGGGCCACGATCATGATCATGGAAAATATGATCCCCATGTATGGTTAGATCCGATGATGGCAAAAGAACAGGCAAATAAGATTCTGCAAGCATTGATTCAGATTGATCCAGAACATAAAGCAGAATTCCAAGCTAATTATGAACAATTAGCTGCTGATTTAGATTCACTTGATCGGGAATATCGTGATACAATCAATAAGGCTGCGGTTAAAGAGCTCATTGTCTCACATCAGGCCTTTAGCTATCTGGCGAACCGATATGGGTTTGAACAAATTCCTGTATCGGGATTATCTCCATCAAATGAGCCAAGTCAGAAAGAATTGATGGAGCTGATTCAGGTGTTAAAAGAACATAATCTTAAATACGTAGCTTTTGATTCGCTGGTAGAGAGCAAAGTAGCACAGACAGTTCAACGTGAAGCTGGCGCTGAGGCTGTATCCCTCTATACGCTTGAGAATATTACCTCTGATCAGAAGAAGGCAGGGAAAAGCTATATCCAATTGATGAAAGAAAATCTCGAAACCTTAAAGAAGGTGTTTGAAGTTCAATGAGTTCTCTACTCTTAGATGTGAATCAACTCTCCTATCGTTATGATCGTCGTAAGGTGTTGGATAACGTTTTCCTGAGGCTGCATGAGGGAGAGATGTTAGGACTTGTCGGACCGAATGGATCTGGCAAGTCTACTTTGCTTAAAGTAATGCTTGGACTTCTGCCGTTGCAAGAGGGAGAAGTCCGGTGGTATGGTACGGAGCTTGCCAAGTTTAAAGATTGGTTCAAAATCGGCTATGTATCTCAGAAAGCAAATAGCTTCAACTCAGGCTTTCCTGCTACGGTCTTTGAAGTGGTATCTATGGGGATCACAGGGAAGCTGGGTCTTTTTAAACGTCTTGGCAGAAAGGAACGCGAACAGATCGAAGCTGCGATTGAAATGGTCGATTTAGCGGGGTATATAAAACAAAATATAGGTGAGCTATCAGGTGGGCAGCAACAACGTGTTTTTATCGCCCGGGCTTTGGTAAGCAATCCCAAGGTGCTGATTCTGGATGAACCTACAGTGGGTGTAGATGCAAAATCGGAGGCACAATTTTATCAATTGCTAAAGAGATTAAATCGAGAGCATCAGCTCTCGATCCTGCTAGTCTCCCATGATTTGGGTGTTGTAAGTAAAGAGATGGATACAATTGCTTGTCTCAATCAGAAGATCCATTTTCATGGTGGAGCCAGAGAGTTTGAAGAGCATCGCGATGAGATCTTGCTTAGGTCATATGGTCATGATGTGCAAGTCTTGCATCATGTGCATTAGGAGGTAAGCAAGATGATCGAGGCGATTCTCACATATAAATTTATGCAATATGCCTTATTGTCGGGACTTATTATAGGAATTGTGGCACCGCTCATCGGCGTATTCATTGTGGTAAGGAGACTCTCCTTAATCGCTGATGCCCTTTCGCATATTACGCTTGCGGGAGTGGCATCCGGATTACTATTGGGACAATCGGTTTCATTCTTGGGCAAGATTGATCCGATCTACTACGGAATGTCTTTTGCTGTCATCGGTGCACTTCTCATTGAGCAATTGCGTAAGGTATATAAGTTCTATCAGGAGTTGGCCATACCCATTATCATGTCGACAGGGATTGGTCTGGGAGTTGTACTCATCAGTCTGTCCAACGGCTTTAATGTAGACCTCTTTGGTTATCTCTTTGGCAATATCTTAGCGGTTACAGGAGCCGACCTCATTCGAATACTGATTGCAAGTGCAATCGTCTTAAGCGTTGTCTGGTTATTTTATAAGGAATTATTATATATCTCATTTGATGAAGAGGGATCGAAACTTTCCGGTTTGCCTTTGCGGACGATTAATCTGATTTTTAGCCTGCTCATCGCTTTTGTGATTAGCATCTCTATGCAGATTGTGGGTATCCTTCTTGTTTCTGCCATGATCACCCTTCCTGTGGCTACAGCTTTGCGAATAGCAAAAAGCTTTCGACAGACTTTAATCTATGCTATACTATTTGGTGAGATTGCGGTAATCTGCGGGTTGATTGCAGCCTATTACCTGAATCTGGCATCCGGCGGAACGATTGTCTTGGTATCCGTTCTCTTCTTGGTTTTAACGCTATTCATAAAAAAGATCAGGAAATAGTATGATCGATGGTAGGTGACTTTGAAGTGGATGTAGCGGAAGCTTTACAGATTCTGAAAGAACAAGGATATAAGTACACAGGTAAACGCGAAGAGATGATTACGATTTTTGCTCGCGAAATGCGGTACATGTCGGCAAAAGAGATCTTGGAATATATGCAAAAACAATATCCGGATCTGAGTTTTGATACGATCTATCGTAATCTGACTCTTTTTGAAGAATTATCTATTTTAGAAGGCACAGAGCTGAATGGAGAACGTAAATTCCGCATTTGCTGCTCAACCAAAGATCATCACCATCACTTGATCTGCTTGTCTTGCGGTAAAACCAAACATATTAAATCCTGTCCGATGGATGCGATGTTAGGAGAGCCAGATGAATTTCGCATTACGGGCCATAAATTTGAGATCTATGGATATTGTAAGGAATGTGAAGAAAAACGAGGGCTGTCTGCATAAGGCAGCCTTTTTAACTGAGTCTCCCTTATAACGAAGAGAGACTCTAACAAAAAAAGGATTGTACGGTTGTCATTCCCAGGGAAACTGGGTAACTAGATGTTCTGAAAATCTTTTGCTCTCTTCTCGTCTGCGTTTTCGCATTTCAGCGCGTGCTGTGGCAGTTTCGTATAATTTTATTTCTTCTTCCGTCTCCGGTATGACTTGGGGGACTGGAACGGTATGATTATTTTCATCCAGCGCAACAAAGGTTAAAAATGAGGTGGCTGCAATTCTGCGATCCCCCGTCTTTAAATCTTCCGTGATTACCTTCACAAAGACCTCCATTGAACTCCTTCCCGTCCAAGTGACAAAAGATTCCAGGCAGACAGCATCGCTCGGCCTGATGGGAAAAAGGAAATCTACCGAATCTGTGGATGCCGTAACCACGGTCCTGCGACAATGTTTGGACGCTGAAATTGAGGCAATGTCATCAATATACGACATCAATTTTCCGCCAAATAAAGTGTTGTGATTGTTTACATCGGACGGAAAGATTCTCGAGGTTTTATAACACCTTGATTCCTTTACAAATCTTTTCTCCATTTCGTTAAGCTCCCTTATCGATTGAATCTTTTTACAGGAATTTTGATTCCAATACCTTCTGATTCAGAAAAGCGAAATCATCATCCTGAAGAGGCTCAACCCTCCCTTTCTGATACCCTTTCCCTTTAGTTGAGAAGAAATCATGCGTGCTTGTTTCGGTCCGAATGCCGTTCAAGACAACCGGATTTACTTCCTCTATCTCGAAAATGGGCTCAAAACCTAGGTTCATCAATGCTTTATTGCCGTTATAGCGGACAAATTTTTTAACTTCGTGCGTGAGCCCGATCGGGTCATACAGCTTTTCCGTATACTCCAGTTCATTTTTGTAAAGTTTATCTAATAGATCATAGAGAAACGAGGTGGCGGCTTCTTGCTCCTCTTTCACGCTCAACTGCTGGAATACCTCTTGCGCAAGTAAGCCAACAAAAACACCATGAACACTTTCATCTCGAATAATTAATTGAATAATCTCACCGCTCGCCACCATTTTGCCTTGGCCGGCCAAGAACAAAGGATAAAAAAAGCCGGAATAAAAGAGAAAGCTTTCAAGAAAGACAGAAGCCACCATTGCCTTATAAAGGCTTAATCGATCTCCCTCTCGAATCTCACGGTAGATTTTGTCGATAATGGAGGTTTTATATTGCAGGTGCTTATCTTCCTTTACCCAATTAAAGGTATCGTTAATCATTTCCGAACTGGCTACAGTGGTAAAGATCGTGCTGTAACTCTTCGCATGAATCTCCTCCATTGCAGCTTGGAAGATTAAGATCGCCTTCTTCTGCTTCTCCTTCACATGCTGTGCGATCAGCGGCATACCCACATTTCCTTGCTCAGTATCGAGCAAGGTTAAACCTCCCAACACGCGCATAAAGGTGATTTTCTCCTGTTCATTCAGCTTTGACCATGTTTTTAAATCTTTAGAGATAGGGATCTCTGTATCAAGCCAAAACTGGGATGTGTTCTGTGTCCATAACATTTCTGTATAATCGGCTTCGGGGGAATTCCAGTTTACCGCTTCAAATCTCTGCATATTCTCCACTCCTTATACGACACAACTGATGCATTCATCAATGGTCTTCTTCTTCGTTCTCGTATAGTAAAGGGTTTTCAAGCCCTTCTTCTGAGCATAAATGTAGTACTTGGCCAAATCCCGGGTAGTTAAGTCATCTTTTACAAATAGAATCGTGGAGATGGCCTGGTCAATATGCTCCTGTACATCGGCAACCAAGTCGATCAATTTGTACATATCCATCTCATACGCTTCCTTATAATAGAAGAAGTTCTCTTCATTGAGATAGGGCATAGGGTAGATTGTTTTGGAATCGCCGTATTCCCGTTCTTCAATTCTTTGCGTGATAGGTGCAATCGAGGCTGTTGCTGATTGCAGATAGGAGATCGAGCCGGTAGGCGCAATGGCGAGTCGGTATGCATGATAGAGCCCATATTGCTGCACCTGCTCTTTTAAATGAATCCAGTCCGCTCTGCTTGGTATTTCATGTCCAATAAAAAGATTTCTCACTTTCTCTGTCTTTGGAGTGTAATCATTTTCCAAGTAGCGGTTGAAATAGGACCCATTTGCATATTCGCTGCGCTCAAAATCTTTAAAAGTTTGTTTCCGTTCCTTGGCGATTAACATCGATCTCTCCAGGGAGTAATAGTTGAGCATCATAAAGAAGGTACGTACAAAATCTCTTGCTTCTCGGGATTCATAGCTGATTTTGTTCATGGCCAGGAAGCCATGTAGATTCATTGCGCCTAACCCTACGGAATGGAGTTCCCTGTTCGCTTTGGCAATGGAGGGAACGATTTTGATATTGGTACGGTCACTTACTTCTGTTAATGCATCCATGGCGAGATGAACGGTCTCTCTCATCCGTTTGTTTTTCATTACGTTTACGATGTTGAGGGAGCCTAAGTTACATGAGATATCCCGATTGATGATATCCGGCTCATCATAATCGTTAATGGTGGAAACTTCGCTTAACTGTGCAATTTCACTGCACAAGTTTGAGAATTTTATTCTGCCGATCTCCTTTAACGCATGATATTTATTGGCATTATCAACAAACATAATGTAAGGATAGCCCGACTCCATCTGGCATTGTGCAATCTTCAGGATCAGATCTCTTGCCGCCACCTTTTTCTTCCGCACACGAGGATTCTCTGCCAATTCATCATACATTGCAGTAATATCCATATCGTCCAGATGCTTTCCATATGCCAGATAAACCGAATGGGGATAGAAGAGATACATATCCTTATCTTTTTCTACCAATTCAAAGAATTTATCGGGAGCCACCACGCCCAACGAGAGTGTTTTGATGCGAATCTTCTCATCGCTGTTTATTTTCTTGGTATCCAAAAACTGAAAAATATCGGCATGAAATACATTTAGGTAAACCACTCCGCTGCCATCGCGTTGTCCCAATTGATTGGCATAAGAGAAGGCATCCTCAAATAGTTTCATCACGGGCAATACGCCGCTGGCCTTGCCGTCCAATCCTTTGATCTGTTCATCGGCAGCGCGGATTTTGCTTAAATTTAAACTGACTCCGCCGCCAATCTTGCTCAATTGCAGTGCTGAATTAATGGCAAATCCGATCGAATTCATCGAATCGTCAATCTCGAGCAGGAAGCAACTGACCAATTCGCCCCGCCGTTTTTTTCCGGCATTTAAGAAAGTAGGGGTAGCCGGCTGGTATTCCTGCGATATGAGGAGGTCGGCATAGGCCATCGCTTTATGTATATCGCCGTTGCCCAGGAATAAGGAAACGGCTGCGATGCGATCCTCATACCTCTCCAAGAACTTGCTGCCGTCGTTGGTTTTCATCGCATAATTGTTGTAAAACTTAAATGCGCTCATAAAGGAGGGAAAGCGGAATTTGCGGGCATATAGATCATCATACAATTTTTGGATGTCTTCAAACTTATAGAGATCAAAAATTTCCTTTTCGTAATATTGGTTCTCGATCAGATAGTCAATCTTCTCTTTTAAATCGTGAAAGAAGACGGTGTTCTGATTTACATAATCAATAAAATAGCTCCTGGTAGCTTCTCGATCCTTCTCAAATTGGTATTTTCCCTCTTTTTGAATCATGATCTCATTATTAAGCTGAATCCACTTCGGTATTTGCGTTGTCAATTCGGCCAACCTCCTTTAAAAATTGCTCTACATCTCGACTTGTGCCGCTTAACTCAAATTTGAGCAAAATAGGGACAGCGTACATGTGAGATATGATATCGGCTGCCCGTCCATATCGAGTACCCCAATTCATATTTCCACTGGAAGCAACGCCCCTTAGGAAATGGGCATTTCTTCTCAAAAACTCCATAGTCGTCACAGGTGCTTGTCCAAATCCTGTTGTATAGGTGACCAAGATAAACGGTTGATTGATTTTGGTTTCTGCTGTGATTTGTATGGCATCCATATTCAGTTTGTTGATGAAACGCTTTACGTTACCCGTTTTGGAATCAAAAGCGATCAGCACGAGAAAACCTCCTTGCTACCCTTTTAACGGCATGAAGAAAAGCCCATCAGGTTAAAGATGGGCTTTGATAACGGCAATATAAACGAAAGAAATGAAGCTCTCGCTTGTTTCAGTCATTCGCCGTTTCAGCCTCTCACCCCCCGAAGATGCGAAACTTAAGAGAGCTGGGCAGGTCTACTGACTCGTGCTTCCTCCTACTTTGAGCCCTTCCCGTAAAGACCGCTGATCACGAATCCATACAGTGGCACGCTCATTTCATCTGCACTTACAGTTGCGGGGACAGTTCTGGATTTGCACCAGATTCCCTATTAAGTCGATTTGACACCCAAATCTCTTTGAAATATTCAATTATTCAATATTTAGTATTAAATAAAATTATGAAACACTATATATTGAGTTTATAGGTATCATACAACTTAATACACTCAGGTGCAAGATAAAATTTTTCACTCTGCAAATTGCCTTTTAAATCATCGGGTTAGAAATCATCTTCATTTACATACGCCAGCGAGTCTTTAGAACAGTCGAGATGACTTGAGGAAAGGTCTAGCACAAAAGTTTTTACCAATTGCAACATTTGGTTTTGAGTGCTAATATAATAATCAAAGAGAATGTTGCGTTAGGTAAACAAAATAGGTTTTGGACAAATGGGGTGGTTAAGATGGCAAGCATAGTGAAAGTGAAAAAAGAGATCTCCCTACATCAACTGCCCATAGGAAGATCAGGAAAAGTAATAGAACTTCAATTAGAAGGTGTTATGCGCAGGCGTTTAATGGATCTTGGTTTTGTGCCGGGGAGTATAATCAGAGCCATTCGTAAAAGCCCTACAGGCGATCCGATTGCTTATGAGGTAAAAGGAACGGTTTATGGACTTCGAAAAGAAGAAAGCTCAAAGATATGGGTAGAAGTACAAGATGAGTAAGGAGGAACCGCAAATGGAACGTAAGATGGTTGCTTTAGCCGGTAACCCCAATACCGGAAAAAGTACAGTATTTAATGCTCTTACCGGTCTTAAGCAACATACGGGCAACTGGTCAGGCAAAACCGTATTAAAAGCAGAGGGGAAGTTTGAACATCGCGGCGTTACCTATACCATGATCGACTTGCCCGGAACCTACTCTTTGATGGCCAACTCTGCCGATGAGCAGGTTGCCAGGGATTTTATCTGTTTTGAACGGCCCGATGTAACTGTAGTGGTGATGGATGCTACCTCCATGGAGAGAAATATGAATTTGGCCCTGCAGGTCATGGAGGTAACGTCCAATGTCATTATCTGCTTAAACTTGATGGATGAAGCCTACCGTAAAGGAATTCGCATTGATATAAAAGGACTTTCAAAAGAGCTGGGAGTTCCCATTGTGGCAACCGCCGCACGAAGAAAGGAAGGGCTGGAAGAGCTAAAAAATGCGATACACGATGTAGCCTTTGGGATTATTAAGCCGCAGCCGCTTCAGGTGAAATACGATGACGAGATTGAGAAAGCAATCGGACAGCTTCTGCCTGATTTGAAAGGAATCATTCCGGAGCACCTCAATCCGCGTTGGGTTGCTTTACGCATGCTAAGTGGGGATCAGCATCTCATTGAGGAAATTGAGAGACGAAGCAAAGAGCGGGGAGATGAGCAAAAGCAGGCAGCACGAAGGGAGGAGTCATTATCATGCCACGTGTAAGCGCCGATTTTGGTTGGGGTCGATTCAAGAACCATGCAGAAGAGTTGCGGAAAAAGATCGGACTCTCCGTTCAAGATGAAGTGGTTACCCGTCTCTACGAAACATCAAGTCAGCTTACCCATCGGTTTATTCGAAGTGAGCGGAAGGAGATCAGTAAGCGCGAACGTGATCTTGATGATATCCTTACGTCGCGTCTCTGGGGATTCCCGATCATGCTGGCGATGCTTGGCGTGGTTATTTATATGACCATCTGGGGAGCCAATGTGCCATCGGATATGCTTGCCACTTTTCTATTTGCGATTGAAGATTATATCACAGCTTTTTTCCAATGGGCGGGCGCTCCAGATTGGCTGCACGGCTTGCTGGTATTGGGGTTGTATCGCGGAGTTGCATGGGTTGTCTCTGTAATGTTGCCGCCCATGGCGATCTTCTTCCCGATCTTTGCGCTGCTAGAGGATTATGGTTATTTGCCACGAGTCGCTTTTAATATGGATCGATTATTTAAAAAAGCAGGAGCTCATGGCAAACAATCGTTAACGATGGCAATGGGCTTCGGGTGCAATGCTGCTGGAGTTATCGCATGTCGTATTATTGAATCGCCGCGCGAAAGAATGATCGCGATATTAACCAATAATTTCGTTCCATGTAATGGGCGCTGGCCAACTCTGATCCTCATGTCATTTATATTTCTGGGAGCCATTGGTGCTGCGCAATCCTCGATACTGGCGGCGGGGCTGGTGGTTGCCATCGTTTTAATTGGCATCAGTTTTACCTTGTTTGTCTCTTGGCTACTTTCAAAGACAGCTTTAAGAGGAGTTCCTTCCACCTTTACTTTGGAATTGCCGCCTTATCGCAGGCCGCAGTTCGTTAAGACATTGGTGCGATCCATCTTTGACAAAACCTTATTTGTCTTGCGGAGAGCGGTTATTGTGGCTGCTCCTGCAGGAGTCGTCACCTGGATATTGGCCAATATTATCGTCGGAGATGCAAGCGTACTTGCTCATCTGGCTAACTGGCTGAATCCTTTTGCGAAGGCATTGGGGTTGGATGGATATATCCTGATGGCCTTTATTCTCGGGTTACCGGCCAATGAGATCGTATTGCCCATACTCGTAATGAGTTATCTGGCTACGGGTGCGATGACAGAGATGGAGAGCCTGTCCGATTTCTGGAACCTCTTCCTGGATCATGGCTGGACTTGGTTGACAGCACTCAATATGATGTTGTTCTCTTTGCTGCATTATCCTTGTGGAACTACGATTTTTACCATTTACAAAGAGACAAAAAGCGCTAAATGGACAGCAGTTGCATTCCTATTGCCTACGTCGATCGCGATCATCACCACCTTTCTGATCGCACAGTTCGTATATTTTATGGGATGGGTATAAATCAGAGATAGGTTATAATGAAATAAGGTGAGGCATGCTGATGGCCTCACCTTTGATTGTTTTAATTGTGTTCTTGCGCAAGTTCCAATCTGCGCACTTTGACACGGTTGATTCTCATATGCTCAGTTTCATCTATAATAAACTCATACAGATTTTTATAAATAATCCTTTGATTTTTCTTCGGCGGAATTTCAACTTGAGAGTATATCCAACCACCGATCGTATCATAATCTTCACTATCTATATCAAGGTCAAAAGCCTCATTTACCTCTTCAATTAACAGACGGCCATCGATCGAATAGGATCCATCCTCCAATTCTTCGATGCTGGCGCGTTCCTCTTCATCAAACTCATCCTTGATATCGCCGACGATCTCTTCAATAATATCTTCCACGGTAACCAGTCCGGAAGTTCCGCCATATTCGTCGATCAGGAGCGCCATTTGCGTCCGTTTTTTCTGCATCAGCTTTAACAATGTGCTAATCGACATGGAATCAGGCACACTGGTAATGGGTCTAGTAATCTTGCGAATATCGGAAAGATTTTTCTCCGATTTTAATAGGTCTTTAATATGAACAAAACCAATGATATTATCCTTATCTGGATCACACACAGGGTATCGCGTATGCATCTCTTTAATTGCAATTTCTTTATTCTCTTCAAAGGAGAGTCCTGTATAAAGACAGACCATCTCCGTTCTGGGAATCATGATCTCTCTGGCATTCGTTTCGGTAAAATCAAAGATATTGTCTACAAATGCCAACTCCGTATTGTCGATCAAGCCGCTTTTATGGCTCTCTTTCATTAAGATGCGTATCTCTTCTTCCGTATGCGCCGATTCGTGTTCACTTGCAGGCTGTATGCCGAACAGGCGTAACAGTCCGTTGGCAGTACCATTTAATAGCCAGATGAAAGGATACATGATCTTATGGAAGAAGATCATCGGTATTGCTGTCCATAGTGTAACCGCTTCAGCCTTCTGTATGGCCAGCGATTTTGGTGCAAGTTCACCCAGAACAATGTGCAAAATGGTGATAAAGAGAAATGCGATTACGATTGCAATGGAATGAACCGCAAGCGAAGAGAAGCCAAAATCTTCGAGGATCGGTTGAAGGATATGAGCTACCGTATCCTCACCAATCCAACCCAAACCAAGAGAAGCTAAAGTGATACCTAGCTGCGTGGCAGAAAGATAGGCATCTAAGTTGTTCGTCAAGTTAAGAGCAAAATATGCTCTGCGGTTACCTTCTTGTGCTAGAGAATCAATACGAGTGCCTCTTACTTTCACCATAGCAAATTCTGCCGCAACAAAGAATCCATTCAGTAATACCAGTAGAAGTACCAGTAAAAGCTTGAAGAACATCTCTAACGGGTCACTTTCCAAGTAAATCCTATTCACCTGGCCGGTGAATAGGTCCACCTCCTTTTTTTAACAAATAATTTTGATTCCCTAATAATTTTAATTATAGTAAAAATATCGTTCCCGTCAAATTATCGGATGAATGGCCAAGAGAAAAAAGAGGACATGTTTTCAAGGAGTTTGGCATAGATTTTTACAAAACCTTTTTAGTAGAATTAAGGTGCGAAAAATGGATCTCTTTCAAGCGGTTATATTAGGAATGATTCAGGGATTAACGGAGTTTTTGCCCATAAGCAGCACTGGGCATCTCTACTTGGGACGGCATCTGTTCGGATTGGATGAAGCAGGGCTATTCTTGGATACCATGCTTCATTTAGGAACGTTAATCGCTGTCTCTGTCGTCTATCGTCACGAGCTCATAGGATTAATCAAACATCCGTTCCGCCGTCTCACGTTGTTGCTTATCGTTGGGACGATACCGGCCGTTATTCTGGGACTGCTCTTTAATGATTTTTTTGAGGCTGTATCCAAAACGGGCGCTACGATTGGATGGGAGTTCCTGATCACAGGAGTAGCCCTATGGGGTGCTGATCAAGTCAAGAATAACGGACACAAGCAGATGGAGCAAATTACATTTGCCGATGTTTTGATCATTGGCACTTTCCAAGGAGCGGCAATCATGCCTGCGCTTTCAAGATCCGGGTTAACGATTGCTGCTGCGCTCTTTAGGGGCATAGATAAAGCGACAGCCGCCTATTTTTCTTTTTTGCTTTCCATTCCTGCTATTGCCGGTGGGCTGTTGCTGCAAAGTTTAAAAGTTTATCGGGGAGAGCTGGAGAACATTTCTGCATCTTCTTTAATTACGGCTACGGCAGTGTCTGCGATTTTCGGCTTTATCGCCGTTAAATGGATGATCCGTACGCTCAAGCAAGGATCTTTAAAGGGATTTGCTTACTATGTATGGGCAATCGGCAGCATCATACTGATTGCTCAATTTGCTGGTCTCTTCTAATGGATCATCAATGGTATGGGGGTAGGAATGGAAAATCTTATCTATCAAATATTGCATGTTTTATCGGAACTTGGTTATCTGGGTATTGCCATCGGTTTAATGATTGAGGTAATTCCGAGTGAAATCGTACTCTCGTATGGAGGATATCTCGTTTCTTTAAATAAAATTTCGTTTGTCGGAACGGTCATAGCAGGCACGATTGGAGGAGTATTGGCACAACTCTTCTTATATTGGATGGGTTATTATGGCGGTCGTCCGTTCCTGGATAGATACGGGAAATATCTTCTGATTAAGAAGCATCATCTTGATATCGCGGAGAAGTGGTTTGCACAATATGGTTCGGGTACCATCTTCTCGGCCCGATTTATACCCATAGTACGACACGCCGTCTCGATTCCAGCCGGGATTGCGCGCATGCCGATATGGCGGTTTATCATCTATACCACGCTGGCCGTTCTGCCTTGGTCTATCCTCTTTGTATTATTGGGGATGAAAATTGGCGAGAATTGGGCTGAGATTAAGAAAATCACCTCGGAATATCTATTCTCATTCTTGCTTATCGCCCTTGTAATCGCTCTTCTCTTTTATCTCGTACATTATGTTAAAAAGAGACGTTCATAGGAACAACCTCTTATTCGTTCCGTTAAAGCGCGCTGATCTCTAAAATTTTTGCCAAGAAATTTAAATATTGGCACTGGGGGATCTATAGCTAACATATTTAACTACTCTTTGTTTCATTCCCAAAAATATTGTATATTGGAAACAGCACATAGAATGGAATTGATCTTTGTATTTTTTTAAGGGATTGGTACTGCAGTTTTAGGGAGGTCTAAGATGGCTCAACAACATATTGAGGAAGTAAATATTAGCCATGAAATGAAAAATTCATTCATGGATTATGCAATGAGCGTAATTGTAAGCCGTGCTTTGCCTGATGTGCGTGATGGACTCAAGCCGGTTCATCGCCGTATTCTCTATGCGATGAACGAGTTAGGCATGGGCCCTGATAAACCGTATAAGAAATCTGCACGGATCGTCGGTGAAGTGATCGGTAAATACCATCCGCATGGAGATCAAGCGGTCTATGATACCATGGTACGGATGGCACAAGATTTCTCTTTTCGCTATGAATTGATCGATGGTCACGGCAACTTCGGATCGGTAGATGGGGATGCGCCGGCGGCCATGCGTTATACCGAGGCCAGATTATCCAAAATTGCAACTGAGCTGTTGCGTGATATCAATAAGAATACTATTGATTTTCAGGATAACTATGATGGCTCCGAGAAGGAACCTAAGGTTTTGCCTGCCCGATTCCCCAATCTATTGGTAAATGGAGGGACAGGGATCGCAGTAGGGATGGCGACCAATATACCGCCTCATAATTTAAATGAGGTGATTGACGGGGTGCTTGCCTGCATCGATAACCCTGAGATCGAGATTAAGGAGTTAATCAAATTTATACAAGGACCCGATTTTCCTACCGGGGGCATCATCTTGGGTCGTGAAGGCATTCGCAAAGCCTATGAAACCGGACGCGGCTCAATTACCATTCGCGCCAAAGCGATGATCGAGGAGATGCCGGGGGGTAAGGAACGAATCATCGTCAACGAGCTGCCTTTCCAAGTGAATAAGGCTAAGCTGATTGAAAAAATTGCTGAATTGGTCCGTGATAAGAAAATTGACGGGATCACCGATTTGCGTGATGAATCCGATCGTGAAGGAATGCGGATCGTGATTGAGCTTCGCCGTGATGCCAATGCACAGGTGATCCTGAATAATCTGTTTAAACAGACGATGATGCAGGTAAGCTTTGGCGTCAACATGCTTGCCTTGGTGGACGGGCAACCTAAGATTCTAAATATTAAGTCGGTTATTCTCGAATATATCAAACACCAGCAAGAGATTGTACGTCGCCGTTCCGAATATGATCTGCGCAAGGCGGAAGCGAGAAAGCATATAATCGACGGTTTAAAGAAAGCGATCGATATTGTGGATGACCTGGTGGACCGCATGGGGCCGATCCGTTCTGCCAAAGACCGCGAAGAGGCACGTCAGAATCTGATGAGTGAAACCTTCACCATTGAGGGAAGGGTTGTGCCGCTCGGTTTTACAGAAGAGCAGGCAAATGCAATTCTCGATATGCGCTTACAGCAATTAACCGGTCTATCCATCGAACGCCTCATGGAAGAATTAGAGGAATTAATTGCTAAGATTGCGGAATTGCAAGAGATCCTGCAATCGCCGGAGCGCCTCAATCAGGTGATCAAAGATGAGTTGACGGCGGTGAAAAACGAATATGGCGATGCCCGCCGCACACGGATTACGGCGGAGGAACAAGATATTGATATCGAGGATCTGATCGCGGAGCAGGAAGTGGTGGTTACACTTACCCACTCCGGCTATATCAAGCGTCTTCCTGCCGATACCTATAAGAGCCAACGACGCGGAGGGCGTGGTGTGCAAGGGATTGGGACGCGGGACGATGACTTTGTTGAACATCTCCTCACCACCAATACGCATAATACGCTGCTCTTCTTTAGCAATCGCGGGCGGGTTTATCGCCTTAAAGCCTATGAGGTGCCTGAATTTAGCCGAACGGCCAAAGGCATCCCGATTATCAATCTGATTCAGATTGAAAAGGGCGAAACCATTCAAGCGATTATTCCGATAAAAGAGTATGTGGAAGACCACTATCTTTTCTTTGCGACAAAAAATGGAATTGTGAAGAAAACCGCTCTTTCGGAATTTGAGAACATACGCAAAGGCGGGCTCTTTGCCATAACGCTGAAAGAGGATGACGAGTTGATCGGCGTGCGCCTGACTGACGGCAATCAGGAGATCATTATGGGAACGAAATTAGGTATGTCGATTCGCTTCCCTGAATCGGATGTTAGGGCAATGGGGAGAGCTGCGGCAGGCGTGAAGGGGATCTCTCTAGCCAAGAACGACGTGGTCATCGATATGGATATTGTTCATGAAGGGGCAACGGTGCTGATTGTGACGGAGAATGGGTATGGCAAACGTACCCCGATTGAGGAGTACCGGGCACAGACGCGCGGAGGAAAGGGGATTAAGACCTTAAACGTAACGCAACGGAATGGTGCGATCGTCGGTCTTAAAGTGATCCGCGCCGAAGATGATATTATGATTATTACCCAAGCCGGGGTGCTGATTCGACTCAATGTGGATACGATTTCAACTATGGGCCGCTATACTCAGGGTGTCCGTTTAATCCGACTGGATGGAGAGGATCAGCGCGTGGCCACAGTTGCCCGAGTTGAAAAAAGCGAAGTTGAAGAAGAATAGCATATGCCAATTTCTTAGCCGAGGAGATCCCCATTCCCATAAGTACGGGTGGGGGAGAATCGGCTTTTTTCATGAGCGATGAAGATATATATTCCTTAATAGAGAGTTTTTTCAAAAATTCCTGAAACTTTATATTGTTGCCGCATCTTATCCAAGTTAGAATAAAATTACTAGGGGATAAGGGTGATCGAAATGCCAAATGTCAATGTAAGTTACAAATGGGTAGGGAGAAGGCTCCTCTCCGACGTCCGTTCGGCCTTCAATGGCATTATTTATGAGAAGGGACATCAACTGACCGATCAAGATATCGAATTTCTCGAAGCCTTTCGGATTTCCACCATTCACATTGATGAATCCGACACCGGGCAGGCAAAAGAAGAGCAAGAAAAGGAGAAGGAAGGCGAAAGGAAAGGGAAAACCGTTACACAAGTCGAGTCTTTTCAATCTCAATATGATCTTGCCGTTGCTTATATGGAGAAGTTGATGATCAATGTAGCTGGCGGTGCCTCCATACCGGTTATGGAGATTCGCGGCTGGTTAAAGCCATTGGTGGAATTGGTCAGTCGCCCGAGCGGTTGGGTAATGGCGCTGCAGCCCGTGCATCATTCCCACAAATATACTTATCACCACTGCGTGGGCGTTGCATTGATTGCTGCCATGATTGCGAGAGCCAATCGCTTTGCAGAGAATGAAATTATGCAAATCGCATTGGCAGGCTTGTTAAGCGACATTGGCAAGGCCAAAATCGACTCGGAGATTCTTTTGAAGGCAGGCTCGTTAACCACGCAGGAGTTTCAAGAGATGAAGCAGCACACGGTGATCGGATACCAAACGATCAAAGGAACCCCAGGATTATCTAAAGGCGTCGCGTTAGCCGCCCTCCAACATCATGAGCGCGAGGACGGTTCAGGATATCCTTTGGGGATACAGGGGAACCATATTCATCCCTATGCCAAGATCGTAGCCATTGCAGATGTATTTCATGCCATGTGCTCGCTTAGAACTTACAAGCAAAAAGAATCGCCCATTCGCGTATTGGAATATATTCGTTATGAGAATGTGGGCCGTTTTGACCCGGGCATGGTTCATGCCTTTATGCGCAGCATAACGCAATTGCCTTTGGGAACCAGAATACGCTTAAATGATGAACGTTTGGGAAAAATCATCTATGTTGATCCGACGCATCCGACTCGTCCGACCGTGGAAGTGGGCGGGCAGATTATCCCTTTAATCGATCATAAGGATTTATATATTCAAGAAATCATTCTTGGAACCTAAAATGTACTGTGACAAGGAGACCTCATGGTGAAGTGGAGAAAGTATAAGCGAACGATCGGGCAATTGATAATATTGATCCTCTGTTTCATTCCTTGCGCAAGTTTTACTTCGGCAGTTGAACCAGAGCATCAGACCCATGCGAGGATGATTACGGGTGCTGATTGGGTGAAGGCTTTAAATGTTCCTACACCGCAGGATATAAAAAGAATGAAAATCCCCTATGAGATCAAAGGCGTCTACATGACAGGATGGTCAGCGGGCGGGGAAAAATTTAACAGCATCGTTGATCTGCTTGAACATTCAGACTTAAATGCAGTGGTTATTGATGTGAAGGAAGATAAAGGAGATATCACCTATCGTTCCGATATTCCTCTCGTTCATGAAATTCATTCGGATCATACGCGCTACATTTCCGATATTGACCGTGTTCTTGAAACATTGCATGAAAAAAATATTTATACGATCGCTCGCGTAGTCTGCTTTAAAGATCCTTACATGGCTGGAGCAAAACAAGAGTGGTCGATGCAAAAGAAAGAAGGCGGCGTATGGAAGGATCGAAAAGGGGTGATGTGGGTCGATCCTTACCGTAAGGAACAGTGGGACTATAACCTCTCGGTTGCCATCGAGGCAGCCAAGAAGGGTTTTGATGAGATTCAGCTTGACTATGTGCGCTTTCCCGAAAATGGGAAAAAGGTAGATGCAGAAGTTGCCTTTTATCAGGCTGGCACGAAAAGCAAAGCTGAGAATATACGCGATTTTATCCGCTATGTGAAACAGAATCTTTCTCCTTATCCTGTGTTCTTAACGGCTGATGTATTTGGCTTGGTCCCTTCTGTCAATGATGACATGGGGATTGGCCAAAAATGGGAGCTTATCACTCCTGAAGTGGATTATATTGCACCGATGATGTATCCATCGCATTATGCCAAACATACATATGGGATCGCCATTCCTGATGCACACCCGTATGAGATCATAAAAGGTGGAATTGCAGATGCCCAGAAGAAAGACAAAGCACTTCAGGCGCAAGGGATAAAGACGGCGATCATCCGTCCGTGGTTTCAGGACTTCACGGCCAGCTACCTGCCAAAAGGAGAATGGATCCCCTATACAGCGAAAGAAGTGCTTGCGCAAGTGAAAGCGGCAGAAGAGTTGGGCGTAACCCAGTTTATGCTCTGGGATCCCAAGAATAATTTTTCCAAAGAGGCATGGTTGCAGTAAAATCTTCCCATTGCCCTACTTATGAAAATAAAAGATTTCATTAAACAGCATATTTAGTATCAGGTTGGGAAATTTACGGGGGGAATTATGGATAAACTCATGGATCAGATATAGGTCTTGGGAATAGAAAGAGAAATGAATCTCCCCCCAGAGATCTCCTTCATATCGGCATAGCATGCCGAGCAGGTACATGATCAGAAAATGAACCATAATCTCCGGAATCAGCAATTTTTCCTCCGGTTTTGTCCAAAAGTAATCATGACCCATGACGTCCTTTAAAAATAAGTGGTTGGAGAATCCATCAGGATGATCGAGAACATGAATGCCCGCGGGATGCTTCCATTTTAAGCTAAAGATGTTCTCTCCAGGATACAACTCTCCTTCTGTAAAGCAAACCTCATCTTCGTTATATTGATTCACCCAATTAGAAAATTCCTTCATGCCAAATCCTAAATAATCGAGAAGGCCGAGCGGAAGAAAAATCGTGGTCTCTTTCGTTTCCGCATTGATTTCATCGGAGACGTAAACGGAGATCAGCCTCTCCTCCCGATATAATTTTGTATAGGAGCTTGATAATTCCGGAATGAGGGTGATCAATTCTTTGATCTGATAATCCCCCTTAACTTTCATGCCGGTAATCAGTTGCATGAGATGAGGAAGTAATCCTTCCTTTTGTATCTTAACCTCATCTTCAAGAAAAAGATATTGGCTCTTTTTGATCTTTTTTGTCGTCACACCATGAGCAAGCAGCGATGTACGTGAAGGATAATCAGGATCACGGGAAAGAATTAACATTTTAGCGAGGCTCACCATTCCATAATAAAGCAATAATGGACGCACCAACAGGCTGCTGTTCACGCCCGAATGGAAAAATTCACGCGCCTGTTTGCTCAGATAAATCATTTTATACGTATTGCGATATGCAAGCGCGTCGCTGTTCTCGTAGCCTAAGCTACGATATTGCTCCGCCAGATATCCTCTTACCGTAGGTTCAGTTTCAAAAAATAGATAGTGATCCCACATTTTTTGCCAGGCGTTTTCACAAGCGATATGTTGAATCGAACGATATTTCAACGATGATTTCCCCCAAACTAGATTAAATCACAATTGATTTATCCTCTGAAAATATGGATAAAAGTGTATGTAATGGATAATTAATCTGTCTTAATTTTAACTAACCTTATACTTTCTATTCTTTTCTTGACGCACCGTTTCGCTTCTGTTAAACTTTCAAATAATATTTGGACAGTACTGATGAAGGGAAGGTTAGGAGCGTGTGGGAAGATAAGTTTGGTAAAGAGGGCCTTACTTTTGATGATGTTTTGCTTGTTCCGCGTAAATCGGATGTTCTGCCCAATGAAGTAAATGTGCAGACGCAGCTCTCCAAAAATGTGACCTTAAATATTCCGCTCATGAGCGCTGCGATGGATACCGTAACCGAGGCTGCGATGGCGATTGCCATGGCGCGTGAGGGAGGTATCGGCATCATTCACAAGAATATGAGCATTCAAGAACAGGCAGAAGAGGTTGACCGTGTCAAGCGTTCAGAGAGCGGTGTGATCACCAATCCATTCTCACTGACACCCGAGCACCACGTTTATGATGCGGAAAGTTTAATGGCGAAGTATCGAATCTCAGGTGTACCGATTGTGAATGAAAATCATCAACTGGTAGGGATTATTACCAATCGGGATCTGCGCTTTATCCGCGATTATTCGACCAAAATCAAAGACGTGATGACCAGCCAAAATTTAGTAACTGCGCCTGTGGGTACAACGCTTAAAGATGCAGAGGTGATTTTACAGAAGCATAAGATTGAGAAGCTTCCTCTTGTCGATGAACGCGGTGTTCTCAAAGGTTTGATTACCATCAAAGATATAGAGAAGGCGATACAATTCCCCAATGCAGCCAAAGATAAGCATGGAAGGTTAATCGTTGGCGCTGCGGTTGGGGTTGGCCGAAATGCATTGGAGAGAGTGGACGCCTTAGTCAATGCTGGCGTAGATATTATTGTCGTAGATACGGCACACGGACATTCGCAGAAAGTGATTGATACCGTGAGAGAGATTCGCGCCAAGTATCCGGATCTCGATCTCATCGCGGGGAATGTAGCCACTGGTGAAGCGACACGCGCGTTGATCGAAGCCGGGGCTTCGGCGATTAAGGTAGGGATTGGACCAGGATCAATCTGTACCACCCGAGTCATCGCGGGTATCGGCGTGCCGCAGATCACGGCCATCTACGATTGCGCTTCCGTTGCCAGGGAATATAATATCCCGATTATTGCAGATGGCGGCATAAAATATTCCGGGGATGTGGTCAAAGCAATTGCGGCTGGCGCAGATGTGGTGATGATCGGCAGTCTCTTTGCAGGAACGGAAGAGAGCCCGGGTGAATCGGAAATCTACCAAGGTCGAAGATTTAAAGTTTACCGCGGTATGGGCTCAATTGGTGCCATGAAGCAAGGAAGCAGCGACCGCTATTTCCAAGAGGAGAACCGCAAGTTTGTCCCTGAAGGCATTGAAGGGCGAGTTCCCTATAAAGGCCCATTATCCGAAGTGATATATCAATTAATTGGAGGTTTGCGTTCGGGAATGGGATATTGCGGAACCAAAACAATTGCCGAATTGAAGAACGATACGCAATTTATTCGTATCACCAATGCGGGCTTAAGAGAAAGCCATCCGCATGATGTGCAGATTACGAAAGAATCACCCAACTATACGCTTTCCTGAGTTACTTCCGCTTTCATCGGGTTGCACGCTGCTCCTTTAGAGTCTGGGATCTTCATGGTCATAAAAAATCAGATATTGGCATCGGCAGGGAGTTACTCCCTGCTTTTTTGCTGAGATAAGCTATGTTAGAATGATACTATTAAGTAATCGGAGGGGATTGGAAGAGAAGATGAAGAATTTACGAAAAGGCATTGCATCTAGTCTGGTCATTCTATTAATCATAGGAATATTCACAGGCATTTTGCCGATAAATAAGAGTTTTGCGGAGCAAGCGCAATTAGATTTGGAAGTGAAATCAGCGATTTTAATAGAGGCAAGCACAGGGAAAGTCTTATACGAATTTAACGCCGATCAACCATTACCGCCCGCCAGCATGACCAAAATGATGACAGAGTATCTGATCTTGGATGCCATCTCAAAAGGCAATCTCTCATGGGATGATGTCGTAACTACAAGCGAGTATGGTCATTTCCTGGGAAAACATGGCGGATCTCGGGTCTTTCTTGGCAATGGGGAAAAACGGACCGTGCGCGAGCTGTTTAGCGCGATGGCGATCTATTCCGCCAATGATGCAACCGCAATGCTGGCAGAAAAATTGGCAGGCAGCGAGACCAACTTCGTTAATATGATGAACGAGAAAGCCAAAGAGTTTGGCATGAAGAATACCCATTTTGTCACCAGTTCAGGATTTCCGGAAAATATGTTAGTAGATCCGGCTACAGGGAAAAATTATCGCCCGCAAGTGGAAGGCGACCATTATATGTCTGCCGAGGATACAGCAATCTTAGGAAGACATCTGATCCTGGATCATCCTGAGGTTACGCAATTTACCTCAAAGGCAAAAGAGGTTTTCCGAGCAGAGCAAGCCAAACCTTTTGAGATGACAAATTGGAACTGGCTTGTACCCGGCTTGAAATATGGATATGAAGGCCTCGATGGTCTTAAGACTGGCTCAACAGAAGCAGCAGGCTATTGCGTAACGGCAACCGCCACGCGGAACGGCATGAGATTGATCAGCGTCGTAATGGGTGCAGCAACTGAAGATAAGCGTTTTGAAGAGACGATAAAATTATTGGATTATGGCTTTAACAATTATGAATTGGTGCAGTTAAGCGCGAGCGGAAGCAAAATAGAGGGCGCTGAAGAGGCTAAAGTATCCAAAGGCAAAGATAAAAAAGTGGGAATTGTTACCGGCGATTCCTATAAAACCGTGATCAAGAAAGGGGAACAAGCTTTATATGAACCCAAGGTGACGACCAATCCCGAGATGTTAAAAGCCCCTTTAAAGAAGGGAGAGGCTGTCGGAACTCTTGTTTATGAGTATAAGGGATCGGAGAAATACCGCTATCTTACGCCGGAGGATGAAGAGAGAAGCATCATCCCGATGGTTACAGATCAAGAAGTCGAGAAGGCAGGATGGCTTAGGCTCTTCTTCCGTGCCATACTTACCTTTATCGGAGATATATTTTCACAGATCAGCAAAACCGTTGTAGGTTGGTTTAGCTAATCCACACTTTATAATAAAGAAGCATGCAATGGGCGAATGGGAATGATTCGCCGGAATCTATAGGAGGGGTATATGATGAGTCAAGTGGGAACAGAGAGAGTAAAAAGGGGTATGGCTGAAATGCAAAAAGGCGGAGTCATCATGGATGTGGTGAATGCCGAACAAGCAAAGATTGCAGAAGCAGCCGGTGCGGTAGCGGTTATGGCGCTGGAGAGGGTCCCTGCGGATATTCGTGCCGCCGGAGGTGTAGCCCGTATGGCCGATCCATCGATTATCGAGGAAGTGATGAAAGCCGTTACTATTCCGGTTATGGCCAAAGCGCGGATTGGCCACTTCGTAGAGGCTAGAGTGCTGGAAGCGCTGGGGGTTGATTATATAGATGAAAGTGAAGTTCTAACTCCGGCGGACGAGGTGTATCATATAAATAAGAAGGAATTTACGGTTCCGTTTGTCTGTGGGGCCCGCGATCTGGGAGAAGCCCTTAGGCGCATTGGTGAAGGCGCATCAATGATCCGCACCAAAGGGGAGCCGGGTACCGGAAATGTGGTAGAGGCTGTGCGTCACATGCGGACAATGCAAGGCCAGATTCGAAGGGTACAGGCCATGTCTTATGAGGAGTTAATGACGGAAGCGAAAAATCTGGGAGCTCCTTATGAACTGCTTGAGTATGTGCATAAGCATGGCAAGCTTCCTGTTGTCAATTTTGCCGCAGGAGGGATTGCAACGCCTGCCGATGCAGCTCTTATGATGCAGTTAGGCGCGGATGGAGTCTTTGTCGGTTCCGGAATCTTTAAGTCGGATAATCCGGAAAAATTTGCGCGTGCGATTGTACAAGCAACGACTCATTACGAGGATTATGAATTAATTGCTGAAGTCTCCAAAAACCTGGGCACGGCGATGAAAGGAATTGAAATATCTAGCCTGCAGGAGAAGGACCGTATGGCGGAACGGGGTTGGTAACATGCTGAAAGTCGGGGTACTTGCTTTACAAGGTGCAGTCGCAGAACATCTGAAATGCATCGAAAAAGCGGGAGCGATACCGGTAACGGTAAAAAAAACAGAACAACTGGCTGATCTGGATGGCATCATTCTTCCTGGGGGAGAGAGCACCACGATTGGCCGGCTGATGAACCTATATGGGTTTATCGGGGGATTAAAAGCCTTTCATGAAGAGGGAAAGCCGATTTTTGGCACCTGTGCGGGCATGATCCTGCTTGCCAAAGAGATTGAAGGAGAGCGCCCTCATCTTGGCCTGATGGATATTAATGTGGAACGGAATGCTTTTGGCAGGCAAATAGATAGTTTTGAAGCGGAGCTCATGATTCCAGGTGTAGCTGTAAATTTCCCTGCCGTTTTTATCCGGGCCCCCTATGTAAAAGAGACTTATGGCGAAGCAAGGATCCTGGCGAAATATAACCAGAAAACCGTAGCAGTAGAACAGGGAACATTACTGGCAACCGCCTTCCATCCGGAATTGACAGACGATCCGCGCATACATGCTTATTTTATCGAGATGGTGAAGAAGGCTAAGCAGCGTCGCCTCCTTGTAAAATAGAACATCACTAGATCTCGTTCTTATATGGAGCGAGGTCTTTTTTCCGTAGATCATAAAGTATAAGCTTACCTATCTACACAGTGCAACTTGGCTATCCCCCAGTGCTTGGTTCTAGCCAAGTTTTCTTTGCTTCGAACGCTAAAGTTATGCAAAACCTGACAGACTCGCTCTGCCATATACACGCCAAAGTGAAGCTCCAGTTTCTCAAATAGACTTATTTGAAAAAGCTTCTAAGAAAAGCTTTTCTTAGTATATAATAATGGGCAAAAGGAGATGGTGATGTGTTAGATATTAATTTTATTCGCGAAAATGTTGAACTGATCAAAAATACAGCCAAGAACAAAGGAATTGATGTTGATGTAGATCGTCTTCTTGTTGTTGATCAGCGTAGACGTGAATTGATACAGTCTGTCGAAGCGCTGCAGCAGGAGCGTAACCAAAACTCGAAATTGGTGCAGAAAACGACTGGAGACGAGAAGAATCGTTTAATCGAGCGCACCAAAGCGGTAAACCAGCAAATAAAGGATTTAAACGAAGAGATGGAAAGCATCATGAAGGAATATGAGTATCTCATGATGCGCATTCCCAATCCGCCTACTCCCGATACTCCCATTGGCGAAGATGACTCGGACAATGTGGAAGTGAAGCGGGTAGGGGAGATTCCTTCTTTCTCCTTTCCCATTAAGAACCATGTAGAATTGATGATGATGCACAAGATGCTTGATGTGGAACGAGGCGTTAAAATTGCGGGCAGCCGTTCCTATTTCTTGATCAATGATGGGGCATTGTTACATCGAGCCGTCCAACAATTGGCCATCGATTTCTTGTATAAACGGGGTTATTCTCCAATGGTCGTGCCTGTGATGGTAAATGAGATGGCCTTGGAAGGGACAGGCTATTTCCCGCTGGGAGCAGATCAAACCTTTCAACTGGAGAAAGATGAGAAATATCTCGTGGGTACGGCAGAGGTATCGCTTACTGCCTTCCATCAAGGTGAGATTCTCGATTACCAGGAACTGCCCAAGCGGTATGCGGGGGTTTCTGATTGCTTCCGACGGGAGGTTGGTTCTGCGGGACGTGATGTATTTGGACTATATCGTGTGCACCAGTTTGCTAAGGTGGAGCAGGTGGTGGTTTGCAAAAATGATCCTGAAGAATCGAAGCGGTTCCATTATGAATTGCTCCAGAACGCTGAAGATCTCTTAGCGCTCTTGGAACTGCCTTATCGTGTCGTGCAGGTATGTACAGGAGACATGGGACAAGGGCAGATCCGCAAACATGACATTGAGACTTGGATGCCTTCTCGCGAAAATTATGGAGAGACGCATTCTTGCTCTACTTTCCATGACTTCCAGGCGAGACGTCTCAAAATGAGATACCGCGATGAAGAGGGGCAGATCAAATACTGCCATACCTTGAATAACACGGCATTAGCAACGCCGCGGATCCTTATTCCGCTTCTGGAAAACCATCAACAAGCAGACGGGCGGATCAGAATTCCTAAAGCATTGCAACCTTATATGGGTAAAGAGTATATCGGATAGAGAACCGAATATTATCATAGCAAAGAAGCTTAACATCCCTTGCCAAGTCAGGGGATGTTTTTTATTTACTTACTTATTTTTTAAACTATTTTGCAAAATAGCAGCAGAATCTATTTGCGATACTAAATAATTGAAAAATAAAATAATTTACTTTATTTAATATAGTGTATTCGATAAGAACATAATGTCAATAGATAAAGATTCCATTGATTGAATTACATTTTTTCGATTATTATATTCGATGGACATTGAAAAATCATAGTCTTTGTAAAAAGAGTATTTATAATAATTTATAATTTTATAATATTTTTATTTTCGTAACACTAGCTTTATATAGATTGACACTTTGTAAAGAAATTGTAATAATTACTTTAATAATTAATTAATTTAGAGTGTTTGTCGCTTTTATATAGATGAAGAGGTGGGATAAGATGAGTGGCAACGTAAAAGCGAAACAACCGCCTCTATTAGAGGTTAAAGAATTAAAAACGGGGTTTGAAATCGGAGGGAAGCTCTACAATGCAGTCGATGGGGTTTCATTCAAAATGGGCCACGGCAAGATCGTCTGCGTGGTAGGGGAATCCGGTTGTGGTAAGAGTGTTATGTCGCTATCGATCATGAATCTGCTTCCCAAAGGGATCGGTAAAGTGGTAGGCGGAGAAATAAAATTGGAAGGCCGCGACATAACTGCTCTCTCTGATGACGAAATGAATAAGATACGCGGCAAAGATGTGTCCATGATCTTCCAGGAGCCAATGACGGCGTTAAATCCTGTCTTTACGATTGGTTTTCAAATAGAAGAGGTTTTGTTTAACCATACCAAGATTAGCAAAAAGCAAGCGCGCGAAAAGTGCATTGAGCTTTTAAAACTAGTCGGAATTTCCAGGCCTGAAAAGGTTATTGATGAATATCCGCATCAATTATCGGGGGGCATGAGGCAGCGTGTGATGATCGCCATGGCTATTGCCTGTCGCCCAAAATTGCTTATTGCGGACGAGCCCACTACAGCATTGGATGTAACGATTCAAGCTCAGATTCTTGATTTAATCAAAGATATTCAGCAGAAGCAGGATATGTCGGTTCTACTCATTACTCACGATCTGGGTGTAGTGGCTGAGATGGCTGATGAAGTGATCGTGATGTACGCTGGTCAGATTGTGGAACAAGGAAGTTCTGAAGAGCTTTTCTATAATCCGAAGCATCCGTATTTGAAAGCACTGCTCAATTCAATACCGAAGCTCGGGGAAAAGAAGGAACGTTTGGAATCGATCAAAGGAATAGTTCCTTCATTGGTTAATATGCCAAGAAAAGGCTGCCGCTTCGCAGACCGGTGTCCAGTGGCGACGGAAGAATGCCGCAAGATCACGCCGCAATTGGCAGAAGTGGAAGATGGGCATGCGGTTCGCTGCTTGTTATATAAAGAGAGCTATCCCGCTGTATCAGAGGGGGTGAATTAATGAATACTAAGAATGGTAACGTGTTGTTGGAGGTAAAGAACTTAAAGAAATACTATCCGATACGAGGCGGTTTCTTTAAAAGAAAGATCGGGGATGTTAAAGCGGTGGATGATGTATCACTTACTTTAAAAGAAGGCGAAACCCTAGGTCTGGTAGGTGAGTCAGGCTGTGGGAAATCGACGACGGGAAGGACGATCCTTCGTCTTACGGATCCCACAGATGGCCAGATCCTCTTTCAAGGAAAAGACATCACTCGCATAAAGGGGAATGAATTAAGAAAAGCGCGTCAGGATATGCAAATGGTCTTTCAAGATCCATACGCTTCACTGAACCCGAAGATGATGGTCGGCGATATTATTGCCGAACCGATTCGAAATTTTGAAAAGAGATCAAAAAAAGAACTGAAAGATGCAGTGATGGAGCTTTTGGAAAAGGTAGGTCTGCCCAGCGATGCCTATTATAAATATCCGCATGAATTCTCAGGCGGACAAAGACAAAGAGTAGGGATTGCACGTGCCCTTGCATTAAAGCCAAAGTTAATTGTCGGGGACGAGCCGGTATCCGCACTTGATGTTTCGGTGCAGTCCCAGGTGCTAAATCTGATGCAAGATTTGCAAGAAGAATTTAAACTCACCTACCTATTTATTGCTCATGACCTAAGCGTGGTTGAGCATGTAAGTGATCGCATTGGCGTGATGTATTTAGGAAGATTGGTAGAGCTTGCGGATAAGGAGAGTTTATATAAAGAGCCTTTGCATCCATATACGCAGGCTTTGCTCTCGGCCATCCCGGTACCGGATCCAAGAAGACGCAAAGAGCGTATTGTTTTATCCGGCGATGTGCCCAGTCCTGCCAATCCGCCTAAAGGATGCGCGTTCCATCCACGTTGCATTCATGCAAAGCCTGAGTGCAGCGAAATCAGACCCGCTATGAGGGAGGTGAAGCCTGGACATCAGGTGGCATGTCATCTCTACTCATAAAATAAAAAAAGAAATATTTCATTTACAAGGGGGTAACTAAATTGAAAAAGCAATTGCTAGCCATGTTAGCACTTGTTCTTGCTCTTTCCATGTTTTTAGTCGCATGCGGCAAGAGCAATGATGAAGGATCACCATCCAATGGTGGTACATCCAATGAACAGCCTAGTGGCGAAGAACCTAAAGAAGGCGGAGTTGTAACCTATGCGGTTGATGCAGCTCCGGAAGGATTCTTGGAACCAGCATTCTATGGAAGTGCAATCGATGCACAACTTCTGTCCTTCCTTACAGAAGGAATGTTCAAAACTGATGATAATCTTAAAACTGTGCCTAACCTAGCAACTTGGGAGGAGTCCGAAGATCATAAAACCTATACCTTCCATATCAAAGAAGGTGTGAAATGGCACAATGGGGACGAGTTAACAGCAGAGGATTGGGCTTATACATTTGAAGTGCTTGCTCACCCGGATTACAATGGTCCTCGTTATGAGAATGCCAAGTATATCCTAGGTGCTGAAGAGTATCATAATGGTACCGCAGATCATATCGAAGGTATCAAAGTGATCGATCCGCATACAATTCAAATCACTTTTAAAGAAGCAAGAATTAACAACTTGGATAACTTATGGCCATACCCAATGCCTAAGAAATATTATGAAGGCATCTCCGTAAAAGACCTGCCTGAAAGCGATAAGGTTCGTACAAAAGCAATCGGACTTGGACCATTCAAATTAAAGAGCATTGTTCCTGGAGAATCTGTAGAGTTTGAACGTTTTGATGATTACTGGCAAGGCAAGCCATATCTTGATGGCGTAATTGTAAAAGTAATCGATTCATCGCTCATCTCGGGTATGCTGCAAAATGGTGAAGTAGATGCCATGGAGATTCGTCCTGCAAATGTGGATGAGTTAAAAAATGCAGATAATATTCAAGTGATTGAGCAACAAGGACTTGCTTATTCTTACATCGGTATTGACTTTGGACATTACGACAAAGCCAAAGGTACTGCTGTAATGGACAACCCTAAATTCCAAAACAAGAAACTTCGTCAAGCGATGTTATATGCATTAGACCGTGAAAACTTAATTAAGGCCTACTTGAAAGGATTTGCGAAGGTTACGAACACTCCGATTCCTTCTATCTTCTGGACAAGCGCGCCTGAATCTGAATTAAATCCTTACGAATATAACCCTGAAAAAGCAAAACAATTGCTTGCAGAAGCTGGCTATAAAGATGTAAATGGCGACGGCTTTGTAGAAGATCCGGAAGGTAAGCCGTTTAAGATCAATTTTGGTCACTATTCTGGTAATGCGGCATTTGAAGGTCGTGCGCAGGCCATTATTCAAAACCTTCGCGACGTTGGACTTGATGTTCAATTGATGACCGGTAACCTTGTGGAATTTAACACCTATAATCAAATGAAAGATAATGATGATCCGCAGCTTGAACTCTTCTTCGGTTCTTGGAGCACAGGCAGCGATCCGGATCCGACTGGTCTGTGGGGAAGCAAATCTGTGTGGAACTATGGACGTTGGGTAAATGAAGAATCCGATCGACTCCTGGCCGAGGCTTTAAGTGAGAAAGCATTTGATGATGAATATCGTAAAGAGACTTATATTAAATGGCAAAAACTCTTTAATGAAGAATTGCCTGCCCTTCCATTATGGGAAAATAAAGACTTATATGCCGTAAATAAACGCATTCAAGGTATTCATGTGAACGCAGGCGGACTTCTTAACGATGTTCACAAATGGTGGGTTAAGCAATAACCCTGCAAGTTAACAGTAGGAGGGGGATTAGGCGGTGCTGAAATATGCAATAAGACGAATCGTAGGCATGATCCCCATCTTATTCCTGCTCTCAGTAGTGGTATTCACCCTGGCAAAAGCGATGCCAGGGGATGCCCTATCTGGGGAGATCGACCCTACGAATACCAATCCGCAATATATTGAAGAGATGCGGGAGAAGCTGGGTTTAAATGACCCGATTTACATCCAATATATTCGATGGATTAAAGATTTTGTCCAAGGGGACTTTGGGAAGTCCTTCAAATATAAAGTGCCTGCATCGGAGTTAATCGCAGAGCGCATTCCCAATACCTTGTTTTTAGGAGTTACATCGCTGATCATTACCTATCTCTTTGCATTTATTATGGGAATGTATTCTGGTAAAAATCCGTATCGGCTTGGCGATAACATTATTGCCACAGTCAACTATATCGCATTGGCGATTCCATCATTTGTTGCAGCCATTGTGGCCATATACTTTTTCTCGTTTAAATTAGGATGGTTTCCATCAACAGGTTCTGTTGATATCGGTTTAAAGCCGGGAACATTTGATTATTGGATGAGCAGATTGCACCATGTTCTCTTGCCTGCCATTGTGTTAGGGGCATTTAACACAGCGAGCTATACGCAATTTTTGCGCAATGATATTATCGAAAACAGCCGTAAAGACTTTGTCCGTACTGCACGGGCCAAGGGAACGAGTGAAAAAACAATCTATAATAAGCATATTTTACGCAACTCGATGATCCCGTTGGTTACCTTCTTTGGCTTTGATATCGGAGGAATTTTGGGTGGAGCGATTATCACGGAGACCATCTTTACTTATCCGGGTATCGGAAGCCTTTTCCTTAACTCGTTGCAGTTCCGCGACTATTCTGTCTTTATGGCGATTTTTATGATGTTAAGCTTGATGACCTTGATTGGAAACTTAATTGCCGACTTATTGTATGGCGTGGTTGACCCGCGCATTCGCTTGGAATAGGAGGGGACTTTATGGCAGCTATAGCAGAACAGAAGATTGAAAAGAGCCCCTCATTTTGGGTAATTGCTCGTCGCAAGTTTGTGAAAAATAAATTAGCCATGACTGGACTTATTTTTATCATTTTGGTCGTTCTGATGGCAATCTTTGCTCCTATGATTGCGACTCAAGATATTACTCGCGTTCACTTTGATCAGATCGATTTGAAACCTTCGTCCGATCATTGGTTAGGTACCGATGGCAACGGGCGGGATGTCTTGACTCGTTTGGTACATGGCAGCCGAGCATCGCTTACCATTGGCTTTTCTTGTGTGGTTCTGGTTGTTCTCATCGGTACGTTTATCGGTTCCGTAGCCGGATACTTTGGCGGAAAAGTGGATAATCTGCTCATGCGTTTTACGGATTTTATCATCCTCTTTCCCTTTTTGCCGTTTGTTATTGTGGTAAATGCTATTTTTATAGGGAAGATTTCCGGCGTAACCAGTCTAATATTGGTGATCAGCGCATTAAGCTGGGGCGGAACGGCCAGGATTGTGCGAAGCAAAGTGTTGGCAGAGAAGGAGAATGAATATGTTCTCGCTGCTGTCTCCATCGGTACTAAACCATGGAAAATCATTGCGAAGCACATACTGCCTAATGTATTATCGGCGATTATCGTACAAGCCACTCTATTGTTAGCTTCATATATAGTGGTAGAATCGGCCCTATCCGCCATTGGATTTGGGGTGCCTCAGAATGTGCCCACCTGGGGAAATATGTTGTCAGAAGCACGGGCTTCAGATGTGTTAAGAAATAAACCTTGGCAATGGATGCCACCCGCAATCATGGTTACCTTAACGGTATTGGCCATTAACTTTGTGGGTGAAGGGTTAAAGGATGCCTTTAATCCCAGATCTTCCAGATAAATGATCCTGTCACGCGATTGTAGTGACAGGATTTTTTTTGTAAAGCGATGAAACAATATATGAATAGTTGGTCCCCGCCCGGCGCAGCGTATGTGGTCACCAAAAAGTAATCGGAATAAGCTACAAAGCTTATCCAAAGCTTATTTTCACTTTTTGGAGTGGTTGTAAGCCGGGTGGGGTTTCTTATGTGACGGACTGTTATGGAAATGGATTGGAATTTGCTTGACTTAAAAAAAGAATTATGTAAATATACAAAATATAGATATAATAATAAAATTTAACAACTTTCAAAATAAAATTTTGCTCTACAGCAGCTAGGTGTAGGAGGTGGGTCATGACTCTATTAGAAGTTAAAGGTTTACGGACAGGATTTAAGATTGGCGAGCAAGTTTATCATGCGGTTGATGACGTCTCTTTTTCGTTAAAAACGGGTCAATTTGTCTGTATCGTTGGGGAATCCGGATGCGGCAAAAGCGTCCTTTCTCTCTCGATCATGAATCTATTGCCGAGAGAAAACGGCAAGATTACCAGCGGTGAAATTCTATTGGATGGGAAAAACCTGATACCTCTTACGGATGAAGAGATGAATAAAATTCGCGGCAAGGATATCACAATGATTTTTCAAGAGCCGATGACGGCGCTTAATCCTGTTTTCTCCATAGGCTTTCAGATAGCCGAGATATTACATAATCACACAAAATTAACCAAACCGCAGATACGCTCCAAAAGCATTGAGCTATTAAGGCAGGTTGGTATTCCCAGACCTGAAAAGATATTAGAGGAATATCCCCACCAGCTATCAGGCGGCATGAGACAGCGGGTAATGATCGCGATGGCTATCGCCTGCAGCCCCAAGTTACTTATCGCAGATGAACCCACTACCGCACTTGATGTAACGATTCAGGCACAAATCCTCGAATTAATGAAAGAGATTCAGCAAAAGAGAGAGATGTCCGTGCTGTTGATCACGCACGATCTAGGCGTGGTTGCAGAGATGGCAGAAGAAGTGATCGTGATGTATGCCGGACAAATTGTAGAACAAGGAAATGCAGAACAAATATTCCACAACCCAAAGCACCCCTATCTCGTTGCACTCCTCAACTCTATTCCCAGACTAGGTGAGAAGAAAAATCGTTTAGAAGCCATAAAAGGAATCGTACCTTCCCTTGTACATATGCCAACAACAGGATGCCGATTTGTGGATCGCTGTCCAAAAGCGAAAGAGGAATGCCGCTTCATTTCACCTCAATTGGCTGCGGTCGAGCAGGGCCATTCAGTGCGGTGTCTTTTATATCAAGAGAGTTACCCCAAGGTTGAAGAAGGAGGAAGACGATGAGTAGAGCGGCCTCAGATCGTTATTTGCTTGAAGTAAGAAATCTAAAAAAATATTATCCGATTCGCGGTGGATTCTTTAGGAGAAAGATCGGCGATGTAAAGGCTGTAGATGATGTCACCCTGACTTTGAAGGAAGGGGAAACTATCGGGTTAGTTGGTGAATCCGGATGCGGCAAATCGACAACCGGAAGGACGATCTTGCGTCTCACCGATCCTACCGATGGAGAGATTATCTTTCAAGGAAAGGATATTACAAAGATTAAGGGGGAGGAGCTTCGCAAAATCAGGCAGGATATGCAGATGGTCTTCCAAGATCCATATGCCTCGCTAAATCCCAAAATGATGGTTGGCGATATCATCTCCGAGCCAATCCGCAACTTCAACCATCAATCCAAGAAAGACTTAAAAGATACCGTGATGGAGCTGTTAGAGAAAGTAGGATTAACAAGTGATTCATATTTCAAATATCCGCATGAGTTTTCGGGAGGGCAGCGTCAGAGAATTGGAATAGCACGGGCACTTGCGCTTAAACCCAAGTTAATCGTAGGAGATGAACCCGTATCGGCGCTTGATGTTTCCGTGCAATCACAAGTGCTTAATCTGATGCAAGATTTGCAGGAAGAATTTAAGCTGACCTATTTATTTATCGCTCATGATTTAAGTGTGGTAGAGCATATGAGTGACCGAATCGGCGTAATGTATTTAGGAAGGCTGGTAGAATGGGCGGATAAGGAACAACTCTACAAAGAACCCCTTCACCCATATACGCAAGCTCTTCTTTCTGCAATCCCTGTGCCTGACCCTAGGAAACGCAAAGAGCGCATCATTCTAAGCGGGGATGTGCCAAGCCCGGCCAACCCACCCCAAGGATGTGCGTTTCACCCTCGCTGTCAACATGTGAAACCTGAGTGCAGCGAGATAAGGCCAACGATGAGGGAGGTGAAGCCTGGACATCAGGTCGCATGTCATCTTTACTCTTAAACACTTTGGTTCCGGCAAACTTTTTGTATCATTTTAATATTTAAGGGGGTAATTCGTTTGAGAAAATCGCTGCTTCTATTGCTCACGCTTTTATTGGCTTTCTCCATGTTGTTGGCAGCTTGCGGTAAAGATAAAGAGGATAATGCACAAACCGATGAACCTGGGGTAACGGATAATACAGAGAATAACCCGCCTGCGACAACGGAAGATCCCAATGCGCCAAAGTATGGCGGTGTGGTTTACTATGCGGTTGACGCCGAACCGGAAGGATTCTTTGAACCTGGTTTTTACGGAAGTGCGGTGGATTCCGAAATCCTTGCTTTTACAACCGAATCCATGTTTAAAACGGGAGATGATCTAAAAACCTACCCCAATCTGGCAGAATGGACCATCTCTGAAGATAAAAAGACCTACACCTTCAAAATCAAACAAGGAGTAAAGTGGCACAATGGGGATGAATTAACCGCGGAAGACTGGGCTTATGCATTAGAGGTTCTTGCGGATAAAGATTATATAGGTCCCCGTTACGAAAATGTGAAGTATATCCAGGGTGCGGAAGAGAAACATGCGGGAAAGGCTGATCATATCTCCGGCGTGAAAGTGATCGATCCGTATACTTTGGAGATCACATTCAGTGAAGTTCGCATTAACAACCTTGAAAATCTATGGTCTACCCCCATGCCTAAGAAGTATTACGAGGGCATTGCCGTTAAAGACTTGCCTGAACATGAAAAGGTACGTAAAAACCCTGTTGGTCTAGGACCATTCAAAGTGAAAAATATTGTTCCGGGCGAGTCGGTTGAATTGGTTCGCTTCGATGATTACTGGCAGGGCAAGCCATATCTTGACGGAGTAATTGTAAAGGTGATCGACTCTTCGCTGATTGCCGGCATGCTGCAAAACGGTGAAGTTGACATTATGGGCATACGCCCGGCAAACCTTGAAGAGTTAAGCAGCGCCGACAATGTGCGCGTCGAAGAGGCGCAAGGGGTATCGTACTCCTATATTGGCATTGACTTTGGTCACTATGATCATGAAAAGGGTCAAGCCGTGATGGATAATCCGAAGTTCCAGAACAAGCAACTGCGCCAAGCGATGATGTATGCGTTAAACCGCCAAGCCTTAATTGATACCTATCTGAATGGTAAAGCGATCATTGCCAACTCTCCAATTCCTTCCGTATTCTGGACCCGCGCGCCAGAATCTGAATTAAATCAGTACGAGTATAATCCTGAAAAAGCAAAGCAATTGCTGGAAGAAGCAGGGTATAAGGACATAAATGGGGACGGATTTGTAGAAGACCCGGATGGCCAACCGTTTAAGATCAACTTTGGACATTACGCTGGCAGTTCGGCTTTTGAGGGACGCGCTCAGGCCATCATTCAAAACCTTCGCGATGTAGGCCTGGACGTGCAACTGATGACCGGCTCCCTCGTCGAATTTAACACTTACAACGATATGAAAGATAATGATGATCCTCAACTGGAGCTATTCTTCGGTTCATGGTATACCGGCAGCGATCCCGATCCAACGGGACTATGGGCAAGTACAGCACTTTGGAACCATGGACGCTGGGTGAATGAAGAATCGGATGCGCTCCTTAAAGAGGCTTTAAGCGAAAAGGCATTCGATGATAATTACCGCAAAGATATATATGTAAGATGGCAGAAGCTTTTTAACGACGAGGTTCCTGCTTTGATTCTCTGGGAGAACACCGACTTATACGGAATCAATAAACGCCTGCAAGGTGTGCATATCAACGCCCTCGGTGCCCAAAACGATGTTCACAAATGGTGGATATCTGAATAATAGATTGGGAGATTAAGAAAGGGGATAAGATAAATGCTGAAATATACTTTAAGGAGAATTGTAGGCATGATCCCCATCTTATTCCTGCTCTCAGTAGTGGTATTCGCCCTGGCAAAAGCAATGCCAGGGGATGCCCTATCTGGGGAGATCGATCCTACAAAAACAGATCCTCAATATATTGCAGAGATGAGAGAAAGGTTGGGGTATAATGACCCAATCTATATACAGTATATCCGCTGGTTAACCGGCTTTATCCAGGGGGACTTTGGCAAATCATTCAAGTATAAGATGCCTGTATCAGATTTAATTAAAGAACGCATCCCAAACACATTATTCTTGGGAGTCTGTTCGCTTGTCATCACATATATTCTTGCATTTGCGATGGGAATCTATTCCGGGAAACATCCATATACAATAGGAGATAATGCAATTGCAACTTTTAATTACATTGCGCTTGCCATTCCCATCTATGTTGCCGCGATCGTATCCATCTACTTTTTCTCTTTTAAGCTGGGTTGGTTTCCATCAACGGGCTCGGTAGACATTGGACTGGAGAAAGGCACCCTTGACTACTGGATCAGCAGGTTCCATCATGTTCTTTTGCCGGCATTGGTTCTTGGGGCGTTTAATACGGCTAGTTATACGCAATTTTTACGGAACGATATCATGGATAACAGCCGCAAGGATTTTGTCCGTACGGCCCGCGCAAAAGGGACGAGCGAAAAAGCGATCTATAACAGGCATATATTGCGCAATTCCATCATTCCTATTGTCACGTTTTTGGGGTTCGATATTGGCAGTATATTGGGCGGAGCTATCATCACGGAGACAATATTTACCTATCCGGGGATCGGGCAGTTGTTTTTAAACTCATTAAACTTTCGCGATTACGCTGTTTTTATGGCGATTACCATGATGATCAGCTTTATGGCGCTTCTCGGAAATCTGATCGCCGATTTATTGTATGGCGTCGTCGATCCTCGCATTCGACTGGAGTAGGGGGAATTTGATGTCTACTGCAACTGAAACGACAAGGAGTCTTGCTGCCCGCCAAAAAAGTCCGTCTACATGGGCGATAGCAGCTCGCAAGTTCCGCAAAAACAGATTAGCGATGGCCGGCTTAAGTTTTATCTTATTAATTGTCATCCTCTCTTTCCTGGCGCCAGTAATCGCCACGCAGGATATCACCCGCGTCCACTTTGATCAGGTGGAGAAGAAGCCGTCTGTAGAACACTGGTTAGGCACGGATAACAACGGACGTGATGTGCTCACCCGGCTGATCCATGGCGGAAGGATCTCTCTGACCATTGGTTTTTCTTGTGTTGCCCTCGTAATTCTGATCGGTACTTTGATTGGAGCGGTTTCGGGTTATTATGGCGGCAAAATTGACGGCCTTCTCATGAGGTTTACCGATTTTGTGTTGCTCTTCCCGTTTTTACCGTTCATTATCGTCATAAATGCCATTTTTATCGGAAAAATTTCCGGAGTCTGGAGTTTAATTATCGTCATCAGCTTATTGGGATGGCCGGGAACTGCCCGCTTGGTTCGGGGAAAAGTGCTTGCGGAGAAAGAGAATGAGTATATTCTGGCGGCTGTTTCGATTGGCACAAAACCGTATAAAATCATATTAAAACACTTATTGCCCAATGTGCTGTCGGTCGTGATTGTACAAGCAAGCCTTTTGCTTGCTGCTTTTATTGTTGCAGAAACGGCTTTAACATTTTTGGGTTTTGGCGTGCCGCAAAACATTCCAAGCTGGGGGAATATGCTCTCAGAGGCGCGCAATTCCAATGTATTGCGCAATAAACCTTGGATGTGGGTGCCGCCCGCTACAGTAATTACATTGACTTTGCTTTCTATCAACTTTATGGGCGAAGGCTTGAAGGATGCATTCAATCCCAAATCATCAAGATAATTTTCCTGTCGCATTCGGCAGGATTTTTTTCTTCGCGCATCATGCGTTCAGCTATGCCGAACTCTTTAGTCTAGGTGGAGCCCAAGATTTATAATTCATGACGGAACTATTGAAATTATGTAAATATATATTTATCATGGAAAATATAATTAGAAGATTTTAAGTTTTTAAAGTATGATAGATAAAAATAAGGGCAGGTGAGGCTATGGGTGACAAAGTGCTGGAGATCAAGAATTTGAAAACGTATTTCTATGCCAATAATAAAGAGATCAAAGCCGTTGACGGAGTAGATCTCGCAATTCATCAGGGTGAGACTCTGGCGCTTGTAGGCGAGTCTGGCAGCGGAAAGAGCATAACCTCCCTATCGATCATGAAGTTGATTCCCCAGCCTCCCGGTAAAATCGTCGAAGGTGAGATCCTTTTTGAAGGTAAAAATCTGATAGATTTGAGCGACAGAGAGATGAACCGCATTCGCGGAAATCGGATAGCTATGATTTTCCAAGAGCCGATGACTTCACTAAACCCCGTTTTTACAATCGGCAATCAGATCATGGAGCCGCTCCGCCTACATAGAAAAATGAGCAAAGATCAGGCTCTTAAGCGTACAATCGAGCTTCTGGAACTGGTGGGATTTGGCCGTGCCAATCAGATTGTGAATGAATATCCGCATCAACTCTCAGGAGGAATGAGACAGAGAGCGATGATCGCTATGGCCATGGCAAATCATCCTGCTCTTCTGATTGCTGATGAGCCGACCACCGCTCTCGACGTGACGATTCAAGCGCAAATCCTGGACCTGATGCGCGAATTAAAGGAGAAGACAGGGACATCCATCTTGCTGATAACCCATGACCTGGGTGTGGTAGCAGAAATGGCGGACCGTGTGGCTGTGATGTATGCAGGTCAAATTGTAGAAGAGGCAGATGAAGAGACTTTGTTTGCCAATCCCAAACATCCTTATACCATAGGATTGATGAGATCGATTCCAAGATTAAATGAAGAGAAAGAACGATTGGAATCTATACCGGGGATGGTTCCGCCCGCTTATGATTTTCCTATAGGATGCCGCTTTGCGCCGCGCTGCAAGTTAGCACGGGAAGAGTGTAAACAAGAGCAAGACTTGCGCCAAATTGGTGCGGGGCATAAGGTAAGGTGCATTCTAGTCTGCGAAGAGAGTCGTGATTTGTATTAAATATTCGTAATTATTGTAAAATAATAAACAGATTTCTCTTAATCTCTTAAATAAAAAATCTATATAAACATATTAGAAAGACTATACTTTTATAAATACTTATGGTATTCTGATAATTGAATAATTAATCAATATACAAGGGGGTTTTACGCAAGTGAAGAAGAAGTTCTTTACAACCATTGTGTGCCTGCTATTAGTCAGCGCACTCTTCATTTCTGCCTGCGGCAAGAGCAAAGACGATGCTGCAGGAGATGATACTGCGACTCCGGGAACTGAGCAAACCGATCAAGGTAGCACAGAGCAAACTGGAGGAGATAACGACAGCGCAGGAGACGATACAGGATTCTTAAAGGCTTCCGACCCATCCCTGATTCCTGCTGCAGCCAAAGCGCGTACCGATACGATCATTGTTGGTATGCAAAATACATCGGGTATCTTCAACCCGGCATTCTATGATACTTCATATGACCGTTATGTGAATGACACCATCTTTGAACCGTTAAATCAATATGGCAAAGATGCAACACTTGAGCCAGGTCTTGCAACTTGGGAGATTTCCGAGGATGGTTTAACCTATACCTTCCATATTGATCCCAAGGCAACCTTCTCTGACGGCACTCCTGTAACTGCGGAAGATGTCGAATTTACTTTCAAGGTTTTCCTCGATCCAACCTATGATGGACGGGCAGACTTGACTGTGCCTAGAATCGTAGGAACCGATGCGTATAAAAACGGAGATGCTGACTCCATTGAGGGAATTAAAATTATCGATGATAAAACCATTCAAATTACGGTAGAGGAAGTAAGAGCAACCACTCTGGCTGACCTTGGAGTTTACGTTCTCTCCAAAAATTACTATGGAAAGAACTTTAAGAAAGGCGACTTGTCCGGGGTTAAGGCGCTTAACGATAAGCCATTCGGAAGCGGTCCATATGTATTTAAAGAGTACATCCCAGGACAAGAAGTTCGTCTCGAAGCAAATCCAAACTATTGGAAAGAGCCTGTAAAGGTTAAAAACCTTGTCTTTAAAGCAACAACTGACGAAACCAACATGCAAATGCTGCAAACCGGTGAGACCGACTTCGAAGAAGGTATCTCCGTAAATAAAGACAACATGGATGCATTGGAAGCAATGGGCTTCGTTGACCGCAGCCTGCTTCTTAACAATGGATATGGATATATTGCGATTAACCATAAGCTGCCTAAATTCCAAGATAAGCGTGTAAGACAGGCGCTCATTTATGGCTTAAATCGCGAAGATGTGGTATTTGCATATTCTCAAGGGTTTGCCAACGTGATCGATGTACCGCAATCCAAACTCTCTTGGGCATATCCGGATGAGTCTAAGATCACCCATTATACTTATGATCCGGAGAAGGCAAAACAACTTCTCGATGAAGCAGGATGGAAACTGGAGTCTGATGGATACCGTTACAAGGATGGCGAGAAATTTACCATTCAATTCTCTGCTTCCACACCGAACCCTGTAAATGACGCGCTTGTGCCAATTATGAAAGAGAACTATAAAGAGCTTGGTATCGAAGTAGTGGCTGAACAGTTGGAGTTTGGCGCTGTGGTAGAAAAGCGCAATCAAGGCAAACACGAGATGGCTTTCCTTGCGGTTGGATTAGATGCAGATCCAGATCCATACGGTCTCTTCCATACCAATGGTGGATCAAACAAAGATGGCTATTCCAATCCTGAAGTGGATAAATTGATCGAACAAGGCCAAAAAGAGCTTGATCAAAATAAACGTAAAGAGATCTATAACCAGCTCTATCAAATCTTAAATGATGATATTCCGGTTATCTTCATGTACCAAAGATATAACTTGAATGTGATCAACGCGAGACTTCAAGGATTCGACATTTCTCCTTACAAATACTTCTCTAGAAGTCTCCACCAAGTTGAGATTGTGAATCAGTAAGATCATAATGGATAAGGCGATATGCTCGGCCATTTCGGCTGGGCATATTGCTTAAATAGGGAGGAAAGATATGAAGCAATTCATAATACGACGACTTCTGCAGAGCATCCCGACCATCATTGGCGCATCAATTGTTATATTTCTCGTCTTCTCCCTAGCACCGGGGGATTATCTCACGATCAAATTCGGCGAGGATCCGAATATTACTCCGGAGCGAATGGCAGAACTGCGTGAATTATATGGATTTAACAAACCTCTTTATGAGCAGTATATAAGCTGGATTGGGGATATTTTAAAAGGTGATCTGGGAGTATCGCTCGTTCACCAAAAACCGGTGACCACTGTTATTAACACATTTATGTGGAACTCTTTTATCATTGCGATCTGCGTTTTGGCTTTGCAATGGCTTATTGCTGCAGTTGTAGGGATATATGCGGCAATAAAACAGTACTCCATTTATGATTCTTTTGTGACGCTTTTGGTCTTTATTGCAATGTCCTTTCCATCATTCTTCCTCGGATTGCTATTACTGAAATGGCTTGCGGTCGATTACAGATTATTCCCGGTTGGAGGAATGGTTACGACGGGGGTTAACTATACCGGATTGGATTATATTTGGGATGTAGCCAAGCATTTGGCATTGCCTGTAATCACTCTTACTCTTCTTGGAGTTGGAAGTTTGACCCGTTATTTTCGTACCAGCATGCTCGAAGTGATTCGCCAGGATTATGTGCGTACCGCCAGAGCCAAAGGGCTTAAAGAGAGAGTGGTTATCTTTAAGCATGCCTTGCGCAACGCATTATTACCATTGATCACGCTTTTTGCTCTTGAACTGCCCGGTTTATTTTCCGGAGCAATTATTACGGAGAGAATCTTTAATTGGCCTGGAATTGGAAGAGTAACTCTGGAGAGTATCTATCTGAGGGATTACCCATTAATCATGGGCTTTACACTCTTTATTGGCATACTCACCGTTCTTGCCAACATATTAGCCGACGTATTGTATGGGGTTGCCGATCCTCGAGTTCGACACAAGTAGGGAGGAGATATAGATGAGTACAACAGCAAATGTCACAGCAAATACAAAAGTGAAAAAGATGAAAAGCGACTCCCTATGGCGCAGCGCCTTTCGCAGGTTGCGAAAGAATAAAATGGCAATGCTAGGCTTCTTTATATTAATCTTTATGTTCCTATTCAGCTTTATTGGTCCATATCTATCTCCATATTTAGATGCCAAGATTTCGGTGAGGGATGCCAATAAACCGCCCAGTGCCGAACATTGGCTGGGAACCGATAAACTGGGAAGAGATATGCTGCTCAGATTGATGGAGGCAGGAAGAATTTCGCTTCTGGTTGGGATTGTTGCTACCTCTATCATTGTGATCATTGGGGGGACTATCGGAGCGCTTGCTGGTTTTTATGGAAAATGGGTAGATACTTTATTCATGCGATTTGCCGATATTATGTATGCTATACCTACTTTGCCGATCTTAATCACTTTGGGAGCGATCTTCTCAGATTTAAAAGTGCCTCCCGATTCACGCATCTATTACGTGATGTTTATAATTGGAATCATAAGCTGGATGGGTCTGGCGCGTCTGGTTCGCAGCCAGATACTTAGCTTGAAGGAACAGGAATTTATGCTGGCCAATGAGGTATTGGGGATTCGCGATCGGCGGAAGATCTTCCGGCATCTGCTACCGAATACTATACCTATCATTATCGTGAGCGCAACGCTATGGGTGGCTAATGCGATATTACTAGAATCTGCACTTAGCTATCTGGGGCTTGGCGTTATACCGCCTACGCCATCATGGGGGCAAATGCTATCTACTGCAAATAACATGATCGATTTTAAGATGAGACCTTGGCTATGGATTCCACCCGGGGTATGCATCCTCCTCACCGTTGTTTCGATTAACTTTATTGGTGATGGATTACGGGATGCCCTAGACCCGAAACAGAAAAGGTAGGAGAAGTGGATATGGCAAATACTTTACTCGAATTTCGCAATCTAAAAACATACTTTTATACAGAGGCTGGCGTGGTCAAGGCAGTAAACGATGTCAGCTTCTCCATCCGTGAAGGTGAAACCGTCTGTGTGGTTGGCGAGTCTGGATGCGGAAAAAGCATTACAGCCATGTCTTTGATGCGTCTGATTCCTTCGCCGCCCGGCAAGATCGAAGGCGGGGAGATTCTCTACCAAGGCAAGGATTTGCTCAAATTAAAAGATGGCGAGATGCGGATGCTGCGCGGGAATGAAATCTCAATGATCTTCCAAGAGCCGATGACCTCGCTCAATCCCGTGCTTAAAATCGGCGAGCAGATCATGGAGCCATTGATTGAGCATAAATTCCTTTCCAAGAGGGAGGCGCGTCAGAAGGCGATTGAATTGATAGAGCAGGTCGGAATTCCGCGCGCTGCGGAGATTGTCGATGCCTATCCGCATGAATTAAGCGGCGGGATGCGTCAGCGGATTATGATCGCCATAGCTTTAAGCTGCGATCCGAAGCTGTTGATTGCTGACGAGCCGACAACCGCCTTGGATGTGACAATTCAGGCGCAGATCTTGGATCTGTTGCGTAGGCTTAAACAAGAACGAAATATGTCATTGATGCTGATTACCCATGATCTGGGTGTCGTGGCCGAAATGGCAGACTATGTGGTCGTCATGTATGCGGGCAAGGTAATCGAGCAGGCTCCTGTCAAGGAGATCTTTAAGAACCCGCGCCATCCATACACCAAAGGACTTCTTAAGGCTAAGCCGATTATTGGGCAAAGGACGACTCGACTATATAATATTCCTGGAATGGTTCCGAACCCGATAGGTCTTGGTGATAACTGCCATTTTAGCGACCGCTGTGAGCATTGTATGGAGATCTGTTTAACCAAGCAACCGCAGCTTAAAGAGGATGCGAATGGAAGTAAAGTAGCCTGCTGGCTATACGAAGGAGAGGGAGCATAATGAGTGAACAATTGCTTGAAGTAAAAGATCTAAAAAAATACTTTCCGATCAAAGCAGGTGTTTTCCAACGCACAGTAGGCCATGTTAAGGCGGTTGATGGGGTCAGTTTCACAGTAAAACGCGGTGAAACATTGGGACTGGTTGGTGAATCCGGTTGCGGTAAAAGCACAGTAGGGCGCACCATTGTACGCCTGTATGATAAGACTGAGGGCAGCGTTCTCTACAAAGGACAGGATATCCATGAGTTACCGAAAAAAGAGCTAAGAAAATTACGTCCCAAGATGCAGCTCGTCTTCCAGGACCCGTTCAGCTCTTTAAACCCTAGGCTTAAAGTGGGTGAGTCGATCGGTGAGGCGCTGGTTGATCATGGTTTTTGTTCCCCATCCGAGATGCGCGAGAAGGTTCTTACAGTGCTCGATATCTGTGGCCTTGCTCCATATCACTATGATCGCTATCCTCATGAATTTTCGGGAGGACAAAGACAGCGGATTGGGATTGCCAGGGCGTTGATCCTAAAGCCTGATTTTATCGTGTTGGACGAACCTGTTTCTGCTCTAGACGTATCGATTCAGGCGCAGATCATTAACTTGCTGACCGATCTGCAAGAAAGGCAAGAATTAACCTATTTATTTATCTCCCACGATTTAAGCGTGGTCGAGCATATTTGTACCAAAGTAGCGGTCATGTATCTAGGTTCGATGGTAGAGATGGCATCAAGGGATGAATTGTTTAATCATCCGCTCCATCCGTATACCAAAGCATTGTTGTCTGCTGTACCTATCCCTGATCCAACATTGAAGCGCGAGAGGATTATTCTGCAAGGAGATATCCCTAGTCCTGCTAACCCTCCGAAAGGGTGTAAATTCCACACCAGATGTCCACTAGCAACGGATATCTGCCGCGAGCAGGTACCGGAGTTCCGCGATATGGGTGGAAATCACTTTGTGGCATGTCATTTGGTCTAATGTTTAAATGGAAACGATAATACTGTAAAGTCCGTATTATTCGCGGACTTTTACATTCATATAGTATATTTAAACAGTTCCCTGTAATCTTTTTGAAGGGAACTGTTTGCTTTGTTAAAAATTCCAATATAAACATTGGTACCCATTGATTTCATCGCTTTAGTTGTGCTACCATTTAATCTGCATGGTCCCGTAGCTCAGCAGGATAGAGCAATAGTTTCCTAAACTGTGTGTCGGAGGTTCGAGTCCTCTCGGGACCGCCATCATAAAATAAAGAATCATGCGGGTTTCATCGCTTTGTGAAACTCGTTTTTTATTATATAAGTGTCACTTGGTCTCGATGAGGTCACATTTAGCGGATTAAAGCTAATTTATGTTCTTGAGTAATTCGTGAGTAAATAGCTCTATTCTCTTTTACTATTTCTATAGCCACATCTTCAAACGTTACTTATTTCTTCTTTCCCTCCAACTAACTCCTCAGATGAAAGATTTTTGTGCTTGCATTTTCTCCTTTTGTTCAGATATTATAAGAACAAACGTTCCGTTCTAAGTGTTTATTCATTGAATAAGTTTAGGTGAATTAAGTTAAAGTATTCATTTCATTATGGGAGGGGTTTAAACTATGTCAAAGATTGTTGAAGATTCGCTTCAACTGCTAAACGGCAACATTGCTTATAAATACTTGGAGGGAGATCCATGTCTTGTCTTTTTGCACGGTTTGTCAGGATCAAAAGAGTATTTTGATGACGGCTTTCATTGCAAAGCTTTAGAAGGTTACGGGATATTCTCCATTGACGTACCTGGCTTTGGAAATAGTAAAGTGACCAATGGCGATTATGCAATGTCATCTCAAGCAAGCCGCATTTTTCAGCTATTTGAGGCACTACATCTGAACGAAATATACTTGATTGGACATAGTTATTCAGGCCCGATCTCGCTTTTACTGTATAGATTGGCTCCCCAAAAGATTAAGGGAATTATTTTGGCCGAAAGCAGTTTTCGTCCAGGTGAAGGTTCATGGGCATTTAGTATTGCTTCGCAGACTTTCGAGGAATATCAAAGCACCCATCAAGAAACCTGTAAGAATAGTTATAAGTTCTATGAGGATGGGTTAGTGGATAAAAGTGAAGAAAATGTCCAAGTTTTGGTTCAAGCTTTAGAAAAAACTTCTGCTGAAGCTATGTACTTTTGTTCCAAAGAGTTGGTCGATTTTTGTCTTAGTTCCCAACTGGTTCAAGAATTTAGTAGTCTTGAGATTCCGATATGTTATTTTTTAGGATCAATCCATGAAAAAAATCTAACAACAAGCCTGGTATTGAAAGACCTGGTTAAATCCGGTATTGATGTGAAGGTTATAGAAAATAGCGGTCACTGTATGATGTTGGATAATCCGGATCAATTCTATCAAAGTATAAGCGCATTTATTGAAGAATCGCGGCAAAAACACATGAATCATAGTGTTTAAATATAAACTGCCTGGTCGTTTGACCAGGCATTTGTAATCATCTTGAGTGGTTTTTTAATCAAACCATTCAATCGATCCAAGTTTTCCGTAAATGTGAGTCACCAAATCAACCCGATGTTGAAACAGACACTCTAAACGGTAGTGAGCCAGCTCTTCCGTTACGAGGAAATGATCCGCCACTTCAGAAACCAATGCCGATTGGTTATGGAAATTTTCCTGCAATACTTTTATTAAGAAGTAAAAAGGCATCAGAAGGTACGCCGCCATTCGCTTTGCTTGTTTCTCTGATCTGCCTAACTGAAGGTAATCAACGATTATTTGATTGGAGCAATCCCCGTATATGTGACAAAATTCCTCTGCAATAATCACCTTTCTTTCGACCGGGTCCAAGCCGTTACGAAGATAGATGACGCCGCGTTTGCCATTCTTCCTTGCAATGGAGAAGGCCTTCATATTCTCAATAATTTCCCCATCAAAGAGTTCTTTCTCCAGCGGCATAATATGAATGCCGTATTTCCAACATATTTCCTCCATATCGATTTCATCAGGGTACTTATAATTAAAGTGGGCAAGAACCTTATATGCATGCTGTTCCCAAGGATCTGTGGTTTTTATGCTTTGCAAATGCTGAATTGATCTCATGTTTACATCACCTATAGGAATATATGTTCTTATATTGATGAAAAATTAAAAGCCAAATTTGGCTTAAAGTTAAAAACTATAGAACAGTAGGTCATTAATCTTCAATCTCTCCAAATCCATCTTTACGCGTATCTTCTTCATCCATGGTTGCCTTCAATGCTTCCCACATTTTGATAAGCGCCTTTACCTTTTTTTCGGGATTTGTGGCTAAGTCATGAAACATCACATTAAATTGAGGATGTCTTCTCATCTCTTGGAAAACAATTGCTTCCTCTGCGGTGAGTTGAATCGGTTGTCCTGCTACCTGATAAGAGGGGAGATCTTCCAAATATCCCGCTGCCTTAAGCAGTTCTTCCAATGTCACCCCTTTTAGATAGGGAGCAACGGCTTTAAGAGTCTCAACGCTCGCTTTATGGGTTCCGGCTTCGATGCGGTTAATCGTGGAGTGGCTTATCCCTGACTTATCTGCCAGCTCGCGCTGACTCCGGTATCCGCTCTTCTCCCTCATTTTTGCGAAATAGATCCCAAACTCTTTAAGGTTCATCCTGATCACCACCTTAATCATAACAGGTTATGTAACATAAATGCAACGGAAATTGAACTTTAATAAAAAATGTTGCACTCGTGATACGAATATGATACGATTTTTGTAACATAAGTGAGACAAAAATGAAAATTGTTTTTCGGATAGCTGAAAAAACAAGGAAAAAGCAACAGTTTTGTCACAATGATGTTACAAATCGTGGGGTGGAGCAGATGCAAGATTTGATTAAAGAGTATAAACATACACTTCGGATCATTAGGGAGCATCATGAAAAATCTGTACAAGCAGAGGTGAGAGAGATATTAGGCGGCATGATTCATGATTTAAACTATGCGATTGAGTGGATGGAAACAGCAAGAGAACCATATCATAGACGCGGGTTGGAAAGGCTTGCTTACTATCAGCGGGAAATCCCTACGGATCCAACCATCATGCAGATCTTCTGCCATAAAACTGAAATCGATCCATATCATCTGATTGAAATGGTACCTGTCAAAACATTGGATCAAAGGGACCTGAAGCGCCTGGAAGAGGCTATGAGCGATCTTACGGTACGGGAACGAGAATATTATACGCTATCACGGGGTTACGGCTATTCCTATGCGGAGATAGCTGAGATGTTCTCAGTAAGCAAGAGCACCATTCAAACAACCATCAAACGGGCCGAAAAGAAGATCGCTATGCGGGTTAAAAATCTGGGGGATATAAATAAATCATTCTGCGGAATTGAAGTTTCTTAGATTTTGTTTGCTTTAAAAGAGAACATATATTCCCGTCATGCGGATGCCACCTATTAGTGAATAGGGTAAAAAGTTTCCATATCCTCCGGAGGAAACTTGTGTCAAGAAATGAAATCGATTGGGGGAATCGTAATGAAAATCATTCATGCAACTCAACAGGCTACAATTCAGAATGGTGAGGGGCATCATCCCATAGAGCCTTTTCAGCTTCCCCAAACACCCGAGGAGCTTCAAAAAATGCTGCAATCGGAGGCAGACAAACGGGTTACTCAAGCGATTAAAACCGCAAGGGTGAAATGGCAAAGGGATATGGAAGAGAAGGTAGAAGCTCTGCTGAAAAGAGCTGAAAAGATGGCAGAAAAGAGAATCTCGGAAGTTGAGAAAGAATGGCTCCTTAAGCATGAGGAGGAGCTAAATGAGTGGAAGAGGGCTCTTGCAGAACGAGAACTCGAATTAAAGGCGGTCTACCTGTTAACGGAAAAAAGGCTGCCGTTAGAATTTACGCCGTTTGTAATAAGTGAGGATGAGGCAAAGATTCAGGATCGCGTGCAGCGGCTTGAATCTCTTTGGAACCATACCATCCAAGAGGCAATAGCCGAATATCAGTATGGCAATTCTCCGCACGTTGTTCCATTCAGGAAGAAAACGTGAATAAAGAGAGGAGGGAAGCGTTCATGTTACAGAGCAGTCTTGAGGCGGTTCTCTCATTGTTAAACTCCTTATTTCCTGATGTGGGCACAATTTATTTGAACAGCAAGCTCAATGAGGTACAAAGACCCAGCTTCTTGGTTCAGATGCTCTCATCCAATGATGAACATCTGAATCGTTCAAGTTATCAGACGCGCGTAAAGTGGCAGATCAGCCATTTTGCTCTGCTGGATGAAGCAGGCAATGAGAATCTATCGAATCAATTGAAGGTGATAGATCAATTGCGGTCTGCACTAATGGAGAAGATGACCATCTATGCGCCCGATGGGACATGCTTTCACATTTTGGATGTGGAAGGCGGGCGAAAGGATGATCTTCTTTATCTCATTCCGCATCTGGAATCTGAGATCATCAGAGGTTCTAAGGAATATGAAATTATTCAAGAGATTCATCACAAAGCAATGGAGGGATAAGAATGGGTTTGCCAAGCGTATTGATTGAATTTCAGAGCAGAGCAGCTACCGTCATGCAGAGAGGTGCGGTCGGCGCAGTTGCTTTAATTCTAAAAGATGAACATGTAACTGGCGTAATCGAATACAAAGTTGCGGATATTAGCGAAGTTCCATCAGAGTTAAACAGCACCAATAAGGATTATGTAAAGCAGGCGTTGTTGGGGTCGCCTAAAGAAGTAAAAATGATTGTGATCAAAAGTGACGCTCCGGACTATGCGGAAGCGCTTCAATATCTGGAAACGACCCCGTTTAACTTTCTCGCTGTTCCGGGTATAGAGACTGCAGACGTACCTGCATTGGTCGCATGGGTGAAAACGATGCGTGATGCTAAGGAACGAAAGTTTATCGCCGTGCTGCCCAATATAGCTGCTGATCATGAAGGAATTGTCAATTTCACGACCGGCGAAATCAAAGTGGGAGAGAGAGTCTATACCTCCAGCCAATTTACAGCGAGAATTGCTGGATTGCTTGCAGGTTTACCGCTAAATGCAGCTCCAACATTCCGTACTTTGCATGAGGTCACAGATATCCCCAAATTAACTAAACAAGAAGCAGATGAGAGAATCGATGCAGGTGAGTTGATCCTCTATCATGACGGAGAAAAGGTGAAGATTGCCCGCGGCGTGACGAGTCTGGTTACGACTACAGAAGATAAAGGTGCCGATTGGAAAAAGATCAAGTTAGTTCGTATTCTCGATATGATCTATCAGGATGTAAAGAGTACCATTGAGGATCATTACATCGGCAGCGTGCAGAACAGCTACGAGAACAAGCTGTTATTGCTTTCTGCCATTAATGCTTACTATGAAGGTTTGGAATTGGAAAACATCCTGGATCGCGGTAAGAACCGCTGCGAAATCGATGTGCAAGAACAGAAGCTCTATCTCAAGAGCATTGGAGAACCGGTGGATGACTGGACAGAGCAGATGATCAAAGAAGCGAATACGCGCGATAAAGTATTTTTATTCTCTTCAGTCAGACCGTTAGATGCGATTGAAGATGTAAAAGTAAAAGTAAATCTCTAAGGAGGGGTAAGCAATGGCTTTATCTGGAGAACGAGTGATTACAGGTACATTTGGTGAAGTCTGGTTGAATGGCGATAAGGTAAGCGAATGTTTCGGGCTTGAAGCGAAGATTGAAATGGAGAAAGAGGAGATCGCGATTGCCGGAAAGCTCTCCACCGATACAAAATTTATGGGCTTTAAAGGGACAGGCTCGCTGAAGATGCACAAGGTAAATAGCCGTATGGCAAAGCTGCTGTCAGAGAATATCAAGAAGGGGATCAACCCGCGCTTTCAGATTCTTTCGGTCCTCAATGATCCTGCCTCATACGGTGCTGAACGCATTCGCATTAAGGATGCCTCATTTGACGATTTGACGCTTGCCGGCTGGGAAGTGAAGCAGAAAGGCGAGATCGAAGCACCCTTTACATTTACCGATTGGGAATACCTTGACTTGATTGAACCTAGGGCATAGGAGGGGAGAGTATGAACCAAACACTTGACTTGCTGCTGCAAGTAGATGAAGCAAAATTGATCAAGCCTAGACGGGAAGTTGAGATCAAACGTCTTTCCGAATCCGTTGGTCAAAAAGTTGTATTTACCTGTGAAGCCATTACACCGGCAAAGATGGCAGAGATTCAAGAAATGGTCATGGATGTCCGCAAACAAGAGGTAGATATTCCTGAGATGCAACTGATGACGGTACTTGCGGGTGTGAAGGAACCCAATCTTAAGAGTACTGAACTGCTGGACAAGTTTAAAGCTCCTACTCCGAAAGAGCTTTTGCTTCGACTGCTTTTGCCCGGCGAAATCCAAAGTCTGTACAACATCATTTCTGAATTATCCGGTTATGGCGAGAAGGCAGTAGAAGAAGTAAAAAACTGATTCAAACCGATGGCTGGGTCGGCATGATGTACTATTACTGGTGCCGTCATGGCATCCGGCCATCGGTATTTTACTCCATGCCCCATGGTGAGCGAATCATGTTGCGAGCTTTTTTTGAGTATGAGATGACGGAAAGGGAACGTATGGAGAAAAGAGAGGCTCTTTTTTCTTCATACCTTCTCTAGTATAAGGGGGTGAAGGTAATAGCCAATGCTTATACTTTAACCAACAAAGAGATCAGTCGCATAGTTCAGCAAACCCTAAACCAAACAAAGATCATGATCAAGGCTTTAAAAATAAATGTCAGCATTGCAGGCACAAGTATAAATATGGTACCACAGAGCAGCGGGAGCAGCGCTCAGCCAGGAAATACACCGGAGGATGCTCAACAAAGTGAAAAGTTTAAGAGTATAGGAAATGCTGGGAAGAGTATTACCGATTTAGGTAAAAAAGGAGCTTCATTTTTAAAAACAATGGTAGTTACGTCGGCTGCTTTTAACAGCAATATGTCGCAGCTCTACGCATTAACCAATGCAAATGCAAACCAGATGCAACTGCTGAAAGATTCTGCCCTGCAATTCGGATCTACAACGCAATTCTCCGCAAGTGAAGTGAGCAAGGGAATGAATGTCCTAGCTGCTTCGGGAATGGGCGTCAATGATATGCTTTCCGCCATGCCGGGGATTATAAATGCGGCATCGGCAAGCGGCGGTCAATTGGATCAGGTTGCTGCAAGCATGGCCAATACTATGCGGGCTTTTGGCCTAAACGCTTCAGAAGCGACACATGTTGCCGATGTGCTGGCTAAGTCGGCCAATATGTCAGGCTACGGGATGAAGAATGTTGCCGATATGGTCCAAACTTTGGGTCCACTTGTGCAAAGTTTGGGTTTTACACTCGAAGATACAAGCGCAGCCATTGTCGCTATGGGAAAGGCTGGCATTAGCGCAAAGCAGGCTGGCTCAACTCTGCAAACTGCATTTCAGAAACTTATTCATCCCTCCCAAGAAGCTAGAGCTGTGCTTAAGGATTTAGGCATTCAACTGCTGGATCAACAAGGAAAAATGAAGCCATTTCACGATATCATCGGCCAGTTGACGAACTCTATGAGCAATATGACATCGGCGCAAAAAAATCAAGTATTGGCTACGCTTTTCGGGGCCGAATCGGTTAATGCAATGACCGCTTTGCTTCATGCAGGAAAACAGAATTTGGATCAATATACTCAGTCGTTGGTGAACAGCGATGGGACTGCAAAGCAAATGGCAGATACGATGAATGATAATTTAATGGGCAGCCTAAACAGCTTGAAAAATGCAGCGCAGATAGCAGCCATCTCCTTAGGTGACGCGCTATCCCCATATATTCGTCAAGCCGTAGACTTGTTGAAAAACTTAATGGACCACTTTAACAGCCTATCTCCTTCTATGAAACAAACGATTGCACTTTCTTTAGCTATTGCAACCGGCATTGCGTTAATTGGCGGTCCATTGTTGATGTTAATTGGCTTTTTGCCCAATTTGGTCCAAGGTATAAACATGGTAGGAACTGCAATGAGAATATTATTTTCTGCTATGAGAGTATTGACGCTTTCTTTTAATCCGATAGGGTTAGCTATTCTTGCGTTGGTGGCAGTCGGTTATATTCTTTGGCAGAATTGGTCAACCATTGTGGGAATGCTGCAAAACTTATGGTCCGGCTTTGCCGGGTTTATCACCGGCATATGGAACGGGATTTGGAAGGGGATCAGCGGATTTATCAACATGATCATCGGGGGTATCAACAGTTTAATTGGTGCCATCAATAATATTTCTATCGAGATTCCGGATTGGGTTCCTGTGATCGGCGGCAAAAAGTTTGGAATTAATATTCCCAAAATCCCGACCATTCCTGCTGGAGGCTCTTCGTCCGCACCACAAAATGCCTCATCTGGAGCCGCTGGCGCTGTAACTGCACACAGCCATGCCTATGGACTTTCTTATGTGCCTTATGACGGTTACTTGGCAAAGCTCCACAAGGGAGAACGCGTCCTTACCCGAGCGGAGGCCGACCAATATCGGAAAGGGGCTGGCCGTAATGTAAACATCGTGATACAGAAAGTTGCAGACCGCATCGATGCCGGCAGCTATAATGATGTGGACAGATTGTTAGGCCTTCTGGAAGAGCGTTTAGTCAGAGTAGCAGCCAATATGGGGGCGGTATGATGAAATTTAATCTTTCCTTTAACAATTTTGCAGAACAGATCCAGCTTCCGGTTAACCCTAAAGAATTCCGTATCTCCACGGGAATGAAGAATACGGTTGTTGACGTTCAGAATCTGGGCGAATTAAACCTGATCGGCGGAGAGAAATTGGCGGAGATCGAACTCTCTTCATTCTTTCCTGCCGACCCGTTGTCTGCTCCCTACATCTCAACGCAAAATTTGCTTAAACCGTACGAATACGTGGAGCAAATTGTAAAGTGGCGTAAGAGCCGCAAGCCCATCCGTTTGATTATTACCGATTCTCCGATCAATCTGGCCTGTGCCATTGAATCATTTGAATATGGAGAGCGGGGCGGAAGCAGAGATGTAGAATATACGCTGGTATTAAAGGAATACCGGTTTGTGAAGATTGAACAGATCACCGTACCGCAGCCGCAAATCACCACTCAGTCAGAAAAGCCGGCTCTTAAATCAAGAAAAAAGCCATCCGCCAAAGGGAAAAAGGGAGCAAGGCCAGATCCCAGGCCCAGCCCGCGCACGGAGTATTGGCGTACCGGGGATAATCTGCTGCTTATCTCACGCAGGGTATATGGTACAGATTCAAGATGGCCCGATCTATACAGGGCAAACGCCAGATTGTTATGGCCCAACTACAGTCCAGTCCCTCCCCGCCCTGAAATATCGGTTATGTTGGCCGGAACCAAGTTGGTGATTCCATGACGTATACTCTGATCCATGTACGGAAAGATGGAGAGGCATTTAATATTACCCCGTTGGCCGAATCGATCCGCTGGGGCGGGGAAATTCGCCAAGCCGCACGAAAGCTTGAAGTCAATTTGGCTTTTGGGCGTGATCACTACCTGCCCAGGCAGAATATAGAGATCGGTAGCCTGCTTATATTAAAAAACGGAAATAAGGAGATCATCCGCGGCGTTATTTTTGAAGCAGCCAAGGACTCGGATGGCGGATACAGCATCAAAGCCTATGACCATCTCATCTACCTGTTAAAGAATAACGGTACTTATCTCTTTCGCAATATGAGAGCCGACGAAATCATTCGGAAGCTTTGTGCCGATTTTGGCATACCAGCGGGAACGATCCCTAATACAAAGGAAAAACTGGAAAAACTCCTATTGCGAGATATGAATATTTACGATATGTGTCTGATCGCCTTGACTGAGACAACCAAGCGAAATGGGCGCAAGTTCTTTATGCGCATGCAAGAAGGAAAGCTGCATGTTGTGGAAAAGGGGGCCCAACCCTTGCAGTGGGCAATCCGTGAGGGTAGCAATCTCATCAGTGCCAATTATAGCGAGAATATCAATGAGACGAGAAATCGTGTCGTAATTGTTGGCGATAAGGATCAGGTTCTTGCCAAGGTTGAAGATCGAACCCTGATCAATCAGTTCGGACTTCTGCAGGAGTTAAGGCGTGAGGAGAATATCAGGACGGGTGAGGCGCAAATAATCGCCAAAAATCTGCTGAAGGAACTGGCTAAGATGTCAAGAGAAGCATCGATTACATGTCTGGGCATTGATGAGGTGGTGGCAGGGACGGCCATCCAAGTCGAAGAAGGATTGACGGGGTTAAAGGGTACCTTTTATGTGGATAGTGACGATCATAGCTTGGAGAACGGGCAGCATATGATGACGCTGAAGTTAAATTGGACGGATGAAGTTGATGCGAAGGAGGCTTCTGAATCATGACAGGCAGCAGACTGATCGAATTGATTCGCCGCCAAGCAGCCGTAACTTCCCAGCGAGGGATTGAATTGGCCACGGTTGTAAGTCCGCCCCCCGCGCTTAAGGTACGGATCGATAATATGGAGATTGTGCTGGAAAAAGATGATCTCATTGTATGTGAGGGGCTGCTGGAACACCGCATCGATTTTACAGTAACAGAAAAAGAGGAGATGACCGTTCATTCAAGACTGAAGCAAGGAGACCGCGTGGCGGTTCAAGCTCTTCCCGGCGGGCAGCAGTATTTGATTATAGATAAGGTGGTGGTGATGGGTGGATGAACAGATCTTCCCTGATCTAACGATACCGGATGGTCTGACTAATCATGAGGCTGGTTCTGATGCCGTATCCGAGTACGGTAAGGAGCTGGCTTTTGATTTTACTAGAGGAGAATTGATCATAGAAAACGGGAGGCCGAAGTTGGTCGAGGGAATAGATGCCGTTAAAATCTGGATAGAAAAGACGTTGCGTACAGCCCGCTATCGGTATCCCATCTATTCATTTGAGTATGGGTGTGAACTGGAGGATCTGATCGGTATCGAGATTCCATCGGATGTTCTTGAATCGGAGATTAAAAGAGTGATTGCCGAAGCGATCATCTACGATGACCGCATTGAATCGGTGGAAGATTTCAAGATATCCCGCAGCAGCGATTGTTTGCATCTTACTTTCCGGGTGGTTACGGTCTTTGGCGATTCTTTTACGCAGGAGGTGAATCATCATGTATGAGAACCAGACATTTGACGTGATTATGGACAGGCTGCTGGAGCAAGTTCCAAACCAATACGATAAACGAGAGGGTTCGTTTATCTGGGATGCATTGGCACCCGTTGCGCTTGAACTGATGCAAGCCTACGCAGAACTGGATCGTACCCTGCAGCTTGCTTTTGCGGCGACCACCTTTGGTTCATATCTCGATATGCGGGCGGCCGAGCATGGTCTTACCCGTAAACCGGCTACCAAGGCCAAAGGATATGTACATGTTAAGGGAACTGCAGGAACAATGGTGGCAAAAAACACGATTTTCACAACGATGAACGGCATTCAATATGTAACCACGGAAGAAGCGGTTGTTGGAGATGAGGGGGAAGCATTGATTCCGGTTGAAGCTGTGGAACCAGGCGCTGCGGGAAATGTACCCGCCCATGCTATCGTGGTAATTCCCGTAAGCCTCACGGGAATAAGTGAAGTAACCAATCCAGCGCCGACAGAGGGCGGAACGGATCAGGAAAGCGATGCCGATCTCCTCAAAAGGCTGCTATTTAAAGTGCGCAATCCGGCTACCTCCGGAAATGCCAATCATTATAAGCAGTGGGCCCTTGAAGTGCCCGGCGTGGGCGATGCGATTGTAATCCCGTTGTGGAACGGACCTGGAACCGTAAAAATCGTGCTTCTCGATGCCAATAAACGTACTCCATCACCAAGCATCGTGGATGCAGCCAGACTTCATATTGAGGAGGTGCGTCCCATCCTTGGTGGAGAACTTACTGTTGACGGGGCGGTTGAGGTGCCTATCGACATCTCTGCCTCTTTGCAATTGGTCGATGGCACAACCATTGAAGAGGTACAGGGGAAGATCGAACTTGCAATTGCCGATTATCTTGAAACCTTGGCTTTTAAAGACCCATATGTGCGCTACACCCGCATTGCCAACCTGTTGCTCGATATTCCTGATGTCATCGATTATGCCGACCTTTTAATAAATGGGAATTCTTCAAACATTGAATTGGAACCTGGGCAAGTGGCGGTATTGGGGAGTGTGACCATAAATGCCATTTAATCAATGGGTACCTCCTTTTCTCCATGGAAGTAAAATCTTTCAGACAATCTACGAAACCCAGCAAAATGAACTGGACCGAGCAAGCAAAGCGATCGAAGATATTTTGAACCAATGCTTTGTGGATACGGCAACTTGGGGACTGAAATATTGGGAAGAGTTCCTCGGCATTCCCGTAGATGAATCTAAACCGATTGATTTCAGGCGATCAACCATCAAAGCAAAGTTGCGCGGTTCAGGAACAGTCACGGTAAATCTCATTAAAAATGTGGCTGAATCCTTCTCAAATGGAGAAGTGGCGATCTATGAGAATGTGGCTCCATATACATTTCAGGTCAAGTTTGTCGGAACAAGAGGAATACCGCCAAACATCGATGACTTAAAGAAAGCGATTGAAGAGATTAAACCTGCTCATTTGCGGGTAATTTTCGAATACACATATACGCCTTGGAATGAACTGAGAAATAAAACATGGAATAAGTTATTAAGTTTCACTTGGGAAGAGATTAGAACAGGGAGGGTCGATTAATGGATAGAACCCCTAAGTTAAATTTAAACATTCCTAGAGGAAATGATTATGTAGATATTGATGTTCTGGGCCAAAACTTTGAAATCATAGATGAAAAACTGGGAGAAAACATTGAAAGAACAAATGAAAACCTTCATCAAATCAACACACTATCAGATCGAGTCACAACCATTGAATCCGAGCTTTCCGATCAGCAAGAACTAACTACCACTCTCAAATACGGTTCCCAAGTGATCAAAGTGCCAAGGGATACGCCTTTTAATGTTCTCTCTCTGAAGGGATGTACATTGATAAATCTACTTGGCAAAATTGGAAACTTTGAGAAAGACTCAAATTCTGATGGATTAGCAGACGGATTTACAGCTTTTAATGGTGCTTTAAAAACAGTTGTAAACGATGGAAAGTATGGTTCTTACGCTCAACGAATCGAATCTACTCCTAGTGATCTTTATGTGCCGCGTGGCATAACGACAGCTTTTCTCCCTTTAGCCCAAAATAAATGTTATTTGCTTGCTGTAGATGTTAAAGGTGATGGAGTATCAAAAGGTAGGCTCTATACTGATAATCCAAGTCAAACTAGATCGTACACTAAGGCTTTTACACCGTCAATTAATTACCGTTTACAATACCTAAAATTTAAACCAGACATTGCCGACACTTTCAGGTTTATAGTGTATAACTACAATGATGTTGGGGCAGTTGGATGGGTGCAATATGATGGATTACGTCTATATGAAATTCCCCAATCTATCTATGATTTAATTGATGTAGACCCTGAATACACAGGCGACAAACTTGCAGAGAAGTTTCCATATGTGGATTCAGTTCAAGCTATACAGAATCCGTATGTAATAAGGAGAAGTCGAAATTTGCTTCCGCCCTTCACACAATGGGTTTTGCATGCTAATACAAAAGTAAAAAGTTTATATGAAGTAGAACATATTTCAACTGCACAATTCCAAAATAATACAGTAAATGTAAGTGTACTAGAAAATCAAAGTTATACTATATCCCGACAAGGTAACGGTTATATGCTTGTTAAGGCTTATGATAAAAATGGAAGTTTTATTTCAGATTGTGTTGCGGCTACAGAGGCAATATCAGCTACATTTACAACACCTTCAAATGTGTCCTATATTACTATTTTCTTTATACCTTATACATTATCGTTAGGTACATTTACTTTCACCAATCCAATGCTCAATATCGGTTCTACTGCTCTACCATTTGAGCCTTTTGAAGAAGATTATCTATTCCTTGAAGCAAAACTCCATTCCTCAATGGACTTAACTGTCTATGATGAACTTATCCCGACGGATACTGGATTTGAGAAGTTGGGACGGTTTAGAGAGGTTGTGTTGGATGGTGGCTTGTCATATTTATTTCAAAGCGACCATACTGGATTTAAGCGTATTTATATTTCATACACTGAATGGAATATAGATAAAAATATTCCAGTTTCGATGGTTAAGTATGACGGAAAAGTACTTGCATCAGGTCTGGATGACGGACAAACAAAGGAAATGAGTGATGCAGTAGCATTATATGGAAGTGTTGATAAACTTATAATATCTATCGCTGATATAGATAGTGGTTGGGGCGAAACATATACACCAACACCTCAAGAAATTCAAGCATATTTTAATGGTTGGAAAATGAACAATGGCACATTTGGTACGCCCTACAATGGTACAGGTACTAAGACTTGGGTTCCTTGGAGTGCAACATCAAATACGGGAGCAGTTACTACAGTACCTACAACACCTTCAAGCGATATTATGAATAAGGTGTTTGATTTCTATAAGTTAGTTTACCAACTCACTTCCCCAGTTCGTGAACCTGTCAAATATGAGGGTGCTATTTCGCTTAAAGAAGGGCAAAACATAGTTGATCTAGGTTCAGGTGTGGCTGTGAGAGAAAGATGTACACCTAATATAAATGTGACAACAGGTCTATACCAAATAAATACAACCGAAAATCCGTTAAAGTATCGTAACGACAAAATTATTTCTGTTTATAAAGATGGATTGCCTGATAATATTGCAAAAATAGGAAGAAGAGTACCAGAATCGGTGCATATAAAAACGATAGGATGGGAGTTTGCTGAAATTTCTCCTGCTTTTTTTGACCCAACCGCAATCTATGAAGTTACTTATCTAGTTCTGGATAAACATCTCTTCACAACTAACCCAATAGACTTGTCAGGTTCATATGAAGCATATCTGAATGAAGTTGTCGGCAAAATAGTAGAAAAGCAATCAAATCTTGAAACCAAGGTAAGCGTAATTGAGAATACTTATGCTAGAAAAGAGCGAATGCCTTGGATTACACCGACGTTGTTGAATGGATGGACAACTCATAAAACAGTAGGATATTCAAAAGATGAAATGGGCTTTGTACACATAAAAGGAATGGTAAAGGATGGATTAACTACACCTTACTATGCATTGTTTTATCTCCCTACTGGTTATAGACCAGCTCAGGAATCTTACTTTACTACCTATACCGACTCAGGAACAATCGGTTCAGGTACGGTTCAGCCACTTAAAATTCATCCTGATGGCAGGGTAGAAATTATTTTAAATGCTGCTAAGACATATATTGCTTTGGACGGTTTAGTATTCCGGGCAGAAAAGTAAAGGAGGACTCTATGAGAAAAGTTATACGAATAGATAAACAGGGTTATTATAGAGAAGATGTAATTCTTCAAGATCATGAACCTACACCTGAAGATTGCGTTGAAATAGAAGTCCCAGAAGGGTTTTATTATCCTAAGTGGGACTTTGTTAATTTACAGTGGGTTGAGGGACTATCTGAAGAAGAAATTGAAGAGATCAGAAATCAACCCATCCCTCCAAATGAAATCGATGTGCTAGGAGAGAAGATTGTAGAGTTGGAATTGACTAATTTAGACTTGCAAGCACAAAACGAGATATTAGGTGAACAAGTAGTAAACTTAGAGCTAAGATTACTCCAATTTGAAGGAGGTGGCGCAAGTGAGTAATTTTGAGCGCTTAAAATACTATTGGGAAAAGGGATGGGCAAAGGAACCGCAAATGAGAAAGTATGTGCAATACAATGTGATTACGCCAGAGGAGTTTGAACAAATAACAGGAATTGAGTACGAAAAAGACGCCTAAGAGCGTTATTTTTTATTCCCACATATAGAGAACTAACCCCGAGCCAATCGGGGTTTTTATATTGCAGAAAGCGGGTGAGAGGATGAGCGAGCGTGAAATGAGCCGGATGCTCTCAGAAATTCGGGAGCGGGTGGTGCGGGTTGAGACTAAAATCGATTCTATGACCGATGTGAGGACCACGGCAGAAGAAGCGAAAGAGATTGCGCAAGAAGCATTACAAGGCACAAAATCGGCGCATCATCGTATTGATAATATAGATAAGATCATTTTTTGGCTTTGTACAACGATTATTGGTACAGTGATTACAGGAATACTTGCTTTTTTCTGGAAGGAGGTATAGAGATGAACTATATCGTGGATCACATTCCCAAAGCAACTCCGCATAATCGGAGAGCAGGGATCGTCATGACTCCAACCACAATCACTATCCACAACACAGGAAATCCATCATCCACCGCGCGAAATGAGCGGAATTGGCTGACCAACCCATCCAATGACCGCCAGGCATCTTTTCATATTGTAATCGATGAAAAAGAGGCTATTGAATGCCTTCCTCTTAATGAGGTAGCATGGCACGCGGGAGATGGCCGTTCTGAAAATGGAGGAAATATGGCTTCCATATCAATCGAGATCTGTGAAAGCGGCAACTACATGAAGACATTGGAAAATGCAGCCGATCTGATTGCCAAATTGTTGAAAGAACGGGGATGGGGTGTAGATCGGCTACGCAGACATTACGATTGGAGCGGAAAGATATGCCCGCGGCTCATGTATGACGATGGCCAATGGACAGGATGGGACAGGTTTGTACAGATGATCGCCGAGCGATTAAAACCAGACGGGGAAGAAAGACCGATAGATGGAGGTGAAGATAAGTTGATTCTATCGGATTGGATGTGGAATGAGTTAGTGAAGGTGCTAGAGCAGTTTCACGCGGAAGGGGTAATCACGGATCAGCAATGGATGGAAAAGGCAAAGAAGAAGGCGCTGACCGTTTCGGAATTGAGTTGGCTGAATACGATAATTATGAGCAGGAAGGGGGTGAAATAGGATGGAGCAAGTACTTGTAGTGATGAGTGTGTTGGTCCCCATTATTGCAGGTCTAACTCAAGTGGTCAAGCAGTATGTAAGAGAGAAATATTATGCATTGATCCCTTTGATCATCGGCTTGCTTCTTGGACCGGCTTACACGGTATTTTCTCCTGACAGATCCGTTTGGGAATTGGTATGGGCCGGGGGATTGGCGGGACTGGCTGCCGGCGGCTTTTACTCCGTGCAAAATATACGGAATAAATAAAAAATGTCCACCCGTAGATTTGTAGGTGGGCACTTTTTTTCTGTCCGTTAATGAATATCTTTCTTCTTGAACCTTCCGCCTTTTACATCATGGATGTTGCCGATCGCCAAGAAAGCTGACGGATCAAGCTCTTCTACAATTGATTTAAGCTTTGCTTCTTCCAATCGGGTAATCACCGAAAAAATCACTTTCTTATCATCTCCGGAATATCCACCCTCTCCGGATAAATAGGTAACCCCGCGACCTAAGCGAGCCACTAAAGCATCTCCAATCTCTTGATATTGATCGCTAATAATCCAGACGGATTTGGATTGATCCAATCCTTCAATGGTAATATCGATCATCTTATAGGCGATATAGTAAGCGATAAGTGAATACATCGCTCTATCCCATTCAAAAATAAAGCCAGAGCTGCCTAAAATGAAGATATTTACGAACATGACCACTTCCCCTACGGAAAAAGGGGTTTTCTTACTCACCAAGATCGCAACAATCTCAGTTCCATCCAATGAACCGCCAGCCCGGATTACAATCCCAACTCCAATACCTAGAATGACTCCGCCAAAAACGGCTGAAAGCAGCAAGTCATGCGTGATACCTTCTACAGGAATCAGTAAGGTGGTGCCCACCGACATCACAATAACGCCAAATAATGTAGAGATGACAAAAGTTTTGCCAATTTGCTTGTAACCGATAATCAAAAAAGGGAGATTTAATAAGGTAAGAAATATACCTAATGGAATGCCGGTAAGATGAGATACCATAATCGAGATCCCGGTGATTCCGCCGTCAATAATATGGTTTGGGACCAGGAAAATCTCCAAGGCGACAGAGACGAGCACAGCTCCAAACATGATTTGGAAGGCGCGAAAAACCATTTGACCCTTCTTTAGCTTTCTGTGGACAACCTTTCTTTCAGCGAGATCCATGCTTCTCCTCCTTGTGTAATTTTTACTTTTTCTATTGTAACAATCTAATGACCATTGTAACAAATGTGACACATATTGAAAAATTTTTATGGAAAAAATCGAATGATGAGTGTACGTGATAATCAGTGACTTATAAGATAAACGCTCTCTGTGACGGGTGATAGATGATCACCATAAGAAAAGTACCTTGTTGGAAACCACTTTAGAGGGAGCAGGTTTGAATTGTTGGGTGCCGCTATAATATACTTGAAGAATCAGAATCATACGGCGGATAAGGGATGATAGGAGATATGGATGACATAGAATGGATGAAGATAGCGATCGCTGAAGCGCTTAAAGCGGAAGCAATCGGGGAAGTACCCATTGGCGCCATACTGGTCCGCAATGGTGAAATTGTGGGAAGGGGATATAACCGTAGAGAAATCGATAGAGATCCTACAGCACATGCCGAGATGATCGCCATACGAGAGGCCAGTTCACATTTGCGCGGATGGAGATTATTAAATACAACTTTATATGTGACGCTTGAACCCTGCCCTATGTGTGCGGGAGCAATTGTTCAATCCAGAATTGCCAAAGTAGTCTTTGGCGCAAGCGATCCCAAAGCGGGATGCGCAGGCACTTTGATGAATCTTCTGCAGGAGGAGCGCTTTAATCATCAAGTAGAAGTTGTCTCAGGAGTATTAGGAACGGAATGCAGTCAATTATTGACGCAATTTTTCCGTAAACTGAGGAACAAATAATGGATTAGCATGGCTGTACTTTTCCAGAGTAAACCGTTGCATCCTCAATGGTTGAGGTGTTATACTATCAAGTGTGAAAATGGAGGCGTACCCAAGAGGCTGAAGGGGGCTGACTCGAAATCAGCTAGGTGGCGCAAGCCACGCGGGGGTTCAAATCCTCTCGCCTCCGCCATTAATAACCGACTTTATAAAATATGGATATTACCAGAAGTCTCCTTGCGAATTGGAGGCTTTTTATATTTCACCACAAAACGAACATTAGTTCCCTGTAGATTATTGTAATGATAAATATTTGAATTGTTTTAATATTTGCAGGAAATTTTATAGTTAATAACGAAATATAACTTTAACTTAAGTAAATTATGAAACCGAGAGGAAATGAAAATGGATTTCAAATTGTGTGAACAATCCTTTACACGTGTGATTAACCTGTTTCCGCAGCCTATAGTGGTTTTTAATCAGGTTGGGGAAATCGTTTGTAGCAACTCATTATTTAATCATGAGATACGTGATTCCCTAGAGGACGATAACCTCTTTTCAATCATCAACACAGAGGAAATGTTAACCAATTTGAGTCAAGGAGGTTATTACTTTAAAGAATTAAAGTTAAACCGCGACAAAATGTATACGGCGTCGCTATATCCCTTAGAGTCTAATCAGTTTATTCTTATTTTCAATATACACCCGACAACACAATTTGCTTCAATTTCCAGGCAATATGCCACGCAAATCTTTAATGACATAAATTCCGGACTTATTGTTATCGACCCCTATTCAAGGGTGATTGAGATCAACCGGATGGCATGCGCCGTTCTTGGTATAGAAAAGAACGAGATAATAGGGAAAACCTTTTGGGAAGCATTTCCGGATATTCCGGAAGAGAATTATATTGTTTCGCGTAGCTTAATTAACGGTGTTACTGAGACGAATAAAGCCTTCTCTTGGACATCTGGCGGGAAATCCTTTGAGCTTCTGCTTGACTCGCATCTGCTGTATGACAGCGCAGGGGGGTTGGCAGGCGCCTATGTGATTTTTAAAGATGTATCCGATCTCCGCTCAATTGATGAAAAAATTCAACGCAGCGATCGGCTGTCAATGATTGGACAAATTGCTGCAGGCACAGCACATGAAATCAGAAATCCGCTAACCTCCATTCGCGGATTTTTACAGATTCTGGGCCAATCGTTGGAAAGTTCGGGTTTTGAGAAGGAGAAAGGATATGTTGATTTGATGTTGGTCGAGATAAAGCGCATCAACTCATTGGTCGATCAATTTCTGCTTTTGAGCAAACCTCGGGATGTGCAGTATAAATTGGTTGATTTAAATGAAGTATTAGCAGAGATTATGCCTATTATTCAGAATGAAGCGATTCTTTATAATGTCGAGGTGGTTAATAAAACGGAAGGTAAACTGCCTAAAATCATCGGAGATAGCGAATTGTTAAAGCAGGTATTTTTAAACATATGCAAGAACGGTGTAGAGGCCATCGGCAAAAATGGCACCGTAACCATTGATTATGAATATAAAGTTCGCGAAAAGAAGGTGATGATCAATATTCATGATACCGGCTCGGGTATCCCGCCTTACATCTTGGATCGTATTTTTGATCCCTTCTTTACGACTAAAGAAGAGGGTACCGGTTTAGGTTTATCGGTTTGCCAACGAATTATTCAGGACTTGGGCGGAAGCATCCGTGTGAACAGCAAAGGATTCGGTACGGTATTCCATATTATTCTCCCCTATTTAAAATAAACTTTCATCATCTGAACATCCCCTGTTAAAGGGGCTTTTATTTTGGCAAAACCGATTTGCTATAGTATAATAAAATCAAAATAAAGGCGCAAAGTGGGTGATTTCGATATCTTATAAAGCCCTATATAGAGTCTATCGCCCGCAAAGTTTTCATGAAGTGGTGGGTCAGGAAGCTGTAACACGAACCCTGAAAAATGCCATTAAAGAGAAGAAGATCTCCCACGCATATCTCTTTAGCGGCCCTCGTGGTACAGGCAAGACCAGCGCTGCAAAGTTATTTGCAAAAGCCGTCAATTGTCTAAATCCCCAGGAGGGTGAACCCTGTAATCAGTGCGAAGCCTGTAAAGGGGTACAATCCGGGGAGACCTTGGACATTCTGGAGATTGATGCGGCATCAAACCGCGGTGTAGATGAAATTCGCGATATACGTGATAAGGTGATGCTTCAACCGAGCAGCCTTACCTATAAGGTATATATAATTGACGAAGTCCATATGTTGACCAATGAGGCATTTAATGCTTTACTCAAGACATTGGAGGAGCCGCCGGAGCATGTGATCTTTATCTTGGCGACTACAGAACCGCACAAGCTTCCTCTGACCATCGTCTCACGTTGTCAGCGGTTTGATTTTCATAAATTTTCAATCTCGGCAATTATGAGCCGTCTACGTTATGTTTCCGATCAGGTGGGAATCGCGATCTCGGATGAGACGCTTGCGACAATTGCCAAATTCTCTGAAGGCGGCATGCGTGATGCGTTGGGAATATTGGATCAAGCGTACTCTTTCGCGGGAAATGAGATTTCATTAGAAGATGTCCATTTCGTTACAGGGACGCTATCCGCCAATTTCTTATCCCGATTGATTCGAGAGTTAAAGGAAAAGAACATAGCCAATACGCTTGCTTTATTAGACGAAGTGATCTTATCCGGAAAAGATCCGGAACAGGTGATTAAAGGTCTGATACAATATTTAAGAGATCTTTTGGTCTTCAAAAATGCGCCTGATCTTGAAGAGATGCAAGGCAGAGTATTACTGGAGCCTGATTTTAAATCGTTAAGCGAACAACTGAAGAGCTCTGAGATTTTTAAAGCGATTGAGCATTTGAATAAGATGCAAAACGAGATGAAGTGGAGCGCTCATCCGCGTATTATGCTCGAAGTAGCCTTGATACAATTATGTGAACAGGTATTTCAGGAAGGGGAGAATGAATCAGGGCTATGGAGGCGGATTGAACAGCTTGAGCAGAAAATTGGGCAGTTGGAAAAACAAGGGCCTGTCGTACGCCAAGAGGCAGGTTTTACGCCAAAAGCACAATCGGGAGATGAAGAGAAGAGGCGGCTGCCCACATCATCTGATCTTCCGCTTTTCCGTTTAAAATCGATCTATCAACAAGCCAATCCGAAATTTTTGGATCGAATGCTGGAGCTATGGCCTTCGATTTTAGAATTGGTAAGGGCTAAAGATGTTCGTACTGCCGCTTGGCTTAAGCAAGGCAAACCTGTCCTGGTAACAGAACAGGCTGTTCTTTTGGCCTTCAATAGCGCAATCCATCGTGAATCAACCGAACTTCCTGAGAATAAAAAGATTATTGAAGAGGCGCTTTTGGAGAGGACAAAAGTTTCCTTTGAAATAGCGACCGTTATGCTGGATCAGTGGAATGATTTTTTGGCAAAGCATAAGGAGCTACTTAAAGAAGAGAAAGAGGAGCTTGACCCAATCATTAAAGAGGCGATTCAGCTTGTTGGAGAAGAATTGGTCCATATAAAAAACAGGAGGGAAAGATAAGATGAAGAACATGAATCAAATGATGAAACAGGTTAAAAAATTGCAACAAGAGATGGAGAAGGCCCAAGAGGCATTAAAGGAAAAAACCGTTCAGGGAACAGCAGGCGGCGGCGTGGTAACCATAACAGCCAATGGTCATAAGGAGATTTTATCTGTTAAGATCAAGCCGGAAGCGGTAGATCCGGACGATATTGAGATGCTTCAAGATTTGATTCTTACCGCCATCAACGATACCATGAAGCAAGTGGATGAATTGATTCAGAAAGATATGGGTAAATATACAAACGGTTTAAATATTCCAGGATTATTTTAGGAGTTTGGCTGATGTTTTATCCTGAACCGATTTCTAAGCTGATTGACGGGTTTATGAAATTGCCGGGAATTGGGCCGAAAACTGCGGCGCGCCTGGCCTTTTTTGTGTTAAAAATGAAGGAAGATGATGTCCTGGATATGGCGAAGGCATTGGTCAATGCCAAGCGAAATCTGCACTATTGTTCCGTTTGTTATAACATTACCGATACAGACCCATGTCATATATGCCGTGATTCGCGTCGCGATCCCTCGGTGATCTGTGTTGTTCAAGAGCCGAAGGATGTGATAGCGATGGAAAAGACGAAAGAGTTTAATGGTACGTATCACGTGCTGCATGGCGCTATCTCGCCAGTAGAGGGAATAGGTCCGGATGAATTGAAGATAGCTGAATTGATCAAACGTCTGCAAAATGACGAGGTAGAAGAGATCATTCTGGCGACAAACCCTACGATTGAAGGTGAGGCAACGGCGATGTATATTTCACGTCTGGTGAAGCCTTCTGGAATCCGAGTTACGCGCATTGCCCACGGTCTCCCTGTAGGAGGCGATTTGGAGTATGCCGATGAGGTAACTCTTGCCAAAGCTTTGGAAGGGCGCCGAGATTTGTAACGTTAAATATGATTTGTTCAAGTTCAAACATCAAGTTCCCTATGTGAATCAGGGGAACTTTTTTTGTTCTAAAGCATCTCTCTCTGCATAGATTTTCAATAGAAAGAGGGGACGAGATATGTTTTTGCGGAAAAAAGAGATCGTCGACGTAAAGGACGAATATGCCGAGTTGTACCAATTATTACAGAAGTTAAAAAACAGATGGGAGTATAGCGAGGTCTGTGTAAACCAGCTTGACGATTCGGCTTTGATGGAAGAATGGATCTATAAGGCGTTGCTCTATAAGCAGAGTTATCGTTACATTTTAAGATTAATGAAAGAACATTATGATGGGGTGAGGTCATGACGGATAAGACCGTGATGATGGCCGCAATATTTTTTATTCTATTGGTATTGGGCATTGGGTACTTACAAAGAAAAAAGATTCCTGTTATACAGATGCTTGGACGATTGGTAGCCCGCCTTTTAGTTGCCGCCGTAGCTCTTTATTTACTTAATCAATTTGGTTCATTCATCGATTTTCGGTTGGCGATTAATCCGATTACCGTTGCGGTCACAGGGATTTTAGGCATTCCTGGTCTGCTTTCGTTAATTCTCATCAAATATTTTATCGTTCAATAAAAATTGGTTCTAATTTCTTGTTGCACGTTTACTCAAATCGTGGTACAGTATTTAACGTTATCGCTGTAAACAATAACGATGTCAGCTAAAAAGTTAATAAAAAACAGTTGACGAAGAGCGAGATTATGTGATATATTAATAAACGTCGCTGCTGCGGTGGCGATGAGAAATGAAGTTCCTTGAAAACTAAACAGTAGATAAGCCAAGCGTAATTGAAAGACCCCGTCTTTCAACCATGATGATCAATGAGCTTATTCAAACGTTTCTATATACATTTTTATGCCCTCGTGATGTTGCTCGA
>Ga0310829_1000147_pt1 | contig 93408 bp, 83 predicted proteins | sample WT_ome_4_FD_202244 | JGI IMG/M metagenome (GOLD analysis project Ga0310829, IMG submission 202244) | Sorghum-adapted microbial communities enriched on wild type (WT) sorghum from Joint BioEnergy Institute, Emeryville, California, United... ...
CGGGCGACCACTGATTTCGACGGGATTGCTACGAAGGTCAGCTTTGACGACAAAGGCGATAACGAATACGCCAAGGTCTTCATTTATAAATTCGATTCACCAACTTATCCTGGCACGATGGTATCCGAAATCGAACAGCCGAAGTAATTGGACGAACGGCAATAACGCAGAAGGGGTAAGGACAAATGGATATGATCCTGCAAACACTCCCCCAGGTTTTGGTGGACGGATTAACGTTAGGTGCGGTCTACGCGGTAGTGGCCATCGGCTATACGATGGTATACGGCATTCTCGAATTTATTAATTTCGCGCATGGAGAAATCTTTATGACCGGTGCATTTGTCGGCACCGCAGCCTTGTTGACGATGAATTCGGCCGGTTGGCTCGGCGGGTTGCCCGCTGCCGTTACTTATTTTTTGATCCTAGCGATGGCGATGTTGTCAACCGGGTTGCTGGGGATCGGGATCGAACGGGTGGCTTATCGCCCGCTCCGCCGGGCTCCCAAGCTGATCTCATTGATCTCAGCGATCGGGGTGTCCTTTCTATTACAGGATATTGTCCGCTTTATCGCGGATCTCCGTACCGGGAATTTTATCGTTACCGGCATTTCACTTTACGGAGAAAACCTGAAGCTGGGCGCATCCTCTTTATGGAGCGGGTTTGACGATGCCTTTCTGAAGACCAATACCATCATTGTGGTGGCGGTGGCCGTCGTATTGATGGCGGGGCTTGACTTTTTCGTCAACCGCACCAAGTGGGGAACCGCGATGCGGGCGGTTGCCCAGGACCGGGAGACGGCGTCGTTGATGTCCATTAATGTCAACAAGGTCATTGCGCTGACCTTCTTTATCGGATCGGCGCTAGGCGGCGGGACGGGCGTTCTGTTCGCCCAGCAGTATGGTACCATCGATCCCTATATCGGCTTTATCTTGGGGATGAAGGCCTTTACGGCAGCGGTGCTTGGCGGTATCGGCAATATCCGCGGCGCGATGTTTGGCGGATTGTTCATTGGTGTGTTGGAAATGTTCTCGTCCGCGAACCTGTCTGTCATCACAGGCGGTGCGCTGGGCGGGGAGTATAAAGACGTTGTCGCGTTTCTGATCCTGATTGCGGTACTCATTTTCAAGCCGGAAGGGTTATTCGGCAAAGCCGTGAAAGAGAAAGTGTAGGTGATCGGCTATGAACAAACTGAAGCTCTGGCTGGGCCAAAGCCAGCTTGCCCAAGCCTTGTTATTGACATTGTTTGTCTTTGTTACAGCGGCAAGCGTATATTTTTCGAATAAATCGGTCATCGCCTTCCTGCTCTTGCTCGGCTCCTTGCTGCTGCTATACTTAACGACCTTCCGAACCTCGATTAAATGGGCGGTTGGTGCGATGCTGCTGCTGGTAGTTATTCCGTTCGCTACTTCCGGCGGCCCGGCTCATCAATCGTATATGGAGGTGGCGACGCAGTGCGGCATTTACATTGCGATGGCGTTAGGGCTAAACATCGTCGTCGGATTCGCCGGCCTGCTTGACCTTGGATTTGTTGCATTCTTCGCGGTAGGTGCTTATACGTACGCCATTTTTGCCACGCCGCAGGCCAACGAATTCATCTCCGGCCAGTTGTTTCCGCTGCCTGGAGGCGCGTTTTGGATTTTTATCGTGCTTGGCGGCTTTATGGCAGCCCTGTTTGGACTGCTACTTGGTTTGCCGGTACTTCGGGTCAAGGGCGACTACCTGGCGATCGTTACGCTGGGGTTCGGGGAAATTATCCGGATTATCTTTAACAACTTGGATAAACCGGTGAATATTACGAACGGGGCGATGGGGTTGTCCTCAATACAACCGCCGAATTTGTTTGGTCTCTCCTTTACGTTTCCGAACCAGTTCTATTTTATCGTCCTTTTTATATTGGCGATCGTCATTTTCGGTGTGAAACGGCTGGAGCATTCCCGGTTGGGACGGGCGTGGAAAGCGATACGGGAGAACGAGATTGCTGCACAATCGATGGGCATTCCGCTCATCCGCACCAAACTGACGGCTTTTGCGATTGGCGCTTCCTTTTCTGGCATGATGGGCGTGGTGTTTGCTGCGAAGCAGACGTTTATCGATCCGACAAGCTTTACCCTGCTTGAATCGATCACGATTCTGGTGATGGTACTGCTAGGCGGCATGGGCAGCGTGCCTGGTGTTATTCTTGGCGCAGCGTTGGTCACCATTTTGAATTTGCAGGTGCTGACGGAACTCACCAACTGGCTAAACCAGTTGACGCTGCAGGGAGTAATCGAGCTTCCCAGTTCAATCTCGCCTTCCAAGATGCAACGCCTGATCTTTGGTGTAATCCTGTTGCTCGTTGCCATCTTCAGGCCGAACGGCTTGATCGCCGCCAAGAACAAGAAGGTAGATGCCGCGAAGCTTAAGGCGCAGCGTTCCGGCAATACGTTATCCACTTTACCGCCTGCCAATCAACAAAGCGGAGGTGTGAGCCAATGACGACGATTCTGAAGGTAAGCAAGCTGGTGAAGCGCTTTGGCGGACTGACGGCGGTTGGAGGCGTTGACTTCGCGTTTCCCCGCGGTAAAATATCCGCTGTCATCGGTCCGAACGGCGCTGGGAAAACGACTTTTTTCAATATGATCACCGGCATTTATACCCCGGACGAGGGCACAATCGAGTTGGACGGTGCATCTATTGTTGGCGTTAAGCCCCACCAAATCGTCAGTCTAGGTATCGCTCGGACGTTCCAAAATATTCGGTTGTTTGGCAGTATGACCGTGTTGGAAAACGTGATGGTGGGGATGCATACCCATCTGAAGACAGGCATTTTCGGGACATTGCTCTCACTGCCTCGAGCCAGACACGAGGAGGAACAGGTGCATCAGGAGGCGTACCGCTTGCTGGAGTTCGTCGGGCTGCAAGAGCTGTTGAACGAACAGGCGGCGAGTCTGCCATACGGTGCGCAGCGACGGCTCGAAATCGCCCGGGCTCTGGCGGCGAGACCCAAGGTGCTGCTCTTGGACGAACCGGCTGCCGGGATGAACCCGCGCGAGACAACAGAGCTGATCAGCTTGATCCGACGCATCCAGGAGGAAACGGGGATGACGATTATTCTGATCGAGCATGACATGAAGCTGGTGATGGAGTTGTCCGAGCATATCCTGGTGCTTGATTACGGAACGAAAATTGCGGAAGGTGGGCCGGATCATATTCGGTCCCACCCTAAAGTGATTGAAGCATACTTGGGCAAAAGCGCGGTTCAAGGCGGCAATGCCGTTCAAGTCGAGGTGATAACATGAGCTTGCTGGAGTTGAAAGATGTCCACGCCTATTATGGGGCAATTGAAGCGTTAAAAGGTATATCCATAACCGTAGAAGAAGGGGAAATCGTTTCGTTGATCGGCTCCAACGGAGCCGGGAAGTCCACGACGCTCAAAGCGATTTGTGGTCAGGTCAACACAACCGGCACCATTCGCTTTAGCGGCACGGAGATGTCCAACTTGCCTCCGCATCAAGCGGCGTTGGCGGGAATCGCACATGTGCCGGAAGGACGGCGGATCTTCCCGCGTTTGACGGTGAAGGAGAACCTAGAAATGGGCGCTTTTTCCGTGCGAGACAAGAAGGTGATCAAGCAGCGGATGGAGCGGGTGTTCGACCACTTCCCGCGTCTCAGAGAACGGATGACGCAAACGGGCGGGACGATGAGCGGCGGCGAGCAGCAAATGCTGGCCATCGGCCGGGCCATGATGATGCAACCGAAAATATTGCTGTTGGACGAACCATCGATGGGACTTGCTCCGATTATCGTCGAGCAAATTTTTGAGATGATCCAGCAGTTGAACCGCGAGGGGATGACGGTGCTGCTCGTCGAGCAAAACGCTTTTCAAGCGCTGCAAATTGCGCACCGCGGTTATGTGATGCAAACCGGAGAAATCATGATGGAGGACGAAGCGGGGGTATTGCTCGCCAACGAGCAGGTGAAGGAAGCTTATTTGGCTTAAGCCTGCGGCAGGATGATCCTATCGTTGTCCGGACACTTTTGCACGATTATCCCATTGAATCCTATTAACAAACGACAAATGAACTTCCGTATTCAAATTAACCACGTAGCAGGGACTACGTGGTTTTTGTTTACTTAATCAGCGCTACTTAATTTGCCGCATAATACCGGCTCTGCTCGTATGCGGCTGCCGTGCGGCGGGAATAACAGTATTGCTCTCGGTAGGATTCGAGGCGTCCGCGGAACTCGAGTTGGAGATGCGGACAGCGGCATAGATCGGATGGGGTTGTTAATCCCGCGGATTTCTCCAGAAGGTTAACGCCGGCTTCTTGGAAGACCCGGCTGACGAACTGAGAACAGAAGTAAGAGTTTTCTCCGCCAAGCTCCATATTTAAAATGATCCCTAAGAGTCCCAAGAAATTATAGGTGTAAAGCTCGTCGTTATCCTCAAAGGTTTTCACGAAGTTGCGCATGCGCATGTAATTCTCCGCGCTAACCTTGCAGCTATATACAGCGCAGGTTGCTTTCTCGAATACCCCGGAATGAATGTCCTCTCTGACGAAACCGCCAAAGATCGGAATGAGGGGGTGTTTCCGACCGAAGCTATAGACCTCTCGCAGTTCGGGATCAAACGCGATCGAGGCATGATTGTAGGGTGCTCTCGTATAGAGGCCGATCATTTTGGCCACCAGGGTTGTTGGATTGCTTAGCAGAACATAGATTTTCTTCTCATTGTTCATCATTTCGACCACCATTTACTGTTGATGATAGTTCCATTGGATATTAACATGGTACTAGGATTATGGGAATCCCAAAACGGACCGAAGGCGGAAAACAAACTAGACTAAGGTCTTGGTTCCTTCTCGCCGATCCGCATGATCCGTAATTTACTTTTGCGGACCGATACGTTAAAATCGGGGGGAAATCAGGGCATGGAAGAGGATGGTCCATCGATGTATAAATTGATCTTAGCCGATGACGAATAAGATGTGCGCGAAGGCCTATTGGGCCTAATCGATTGGGAAGGTCTCGGTTATGTCGTCCTAGAGACGGCGGAGAACGGCAAAGAAGCAGTTGAGCTCGTGGAGAAGCATGCGCCGGACGTTGTGGTGACGGATATTCAAATGCCGTTTATGAATGGCTTGCAGCTTTCCGAGTGGATCCGTGAACGGTATCCGGCAACGAAGATCATCATTTTAACCGGGTACGAGGAATTTGAATATGCACAGAAGGCCATCCGACTGGGAATCGATGAATATATTTTGAAACCGTTTTCAGCTAGAGAATTGGCCGAAATTTTACGTAAGGTGAAGCTGCAGCTCGACGAGGAAATGGCTGCGAAGGAAAATGTGCAGCTGCTGACCGAGCACTACCGCAAAAATCTGCCGATCCTGCAAAGTCTATTTTTGTCTTCGCTCGTATCCCGGCGGCTGCAAGAAGCGGAAATTCATGAAAAATGTGAGCATTACGATCTGGACCTCAGCGGGGATCGATATATGGTGTCTGCTATTCGCATCGATTCCGTGCCAGCTCGGCGGGGACTAGACGAAAGTGAAGCATCGGGTAAAAGTACGACGTTGTCTCTGAAAGATACGAATGACACTCAGCTGCAGCTTTTTGCTGTCTTTAACATTGCGGAGGAAATTGCTAGTCTCCATCCGAAATGCAGAGCATTCATCCATCATGACGAGGTCGTGGTGCTCAGCGTAGGGGAACCTGGATCGGACAAGCCGCTTGCGGACCAAACGCTGCGACTGTTAGATGAAATCCGGTTTAGCGTGGAACGCTTCCTCAAGTTGTCGGTGACGATTGGCGCCGGTTCTGAGGTAGGACAATTAAGCGAGCTTGCCGGGTCCTATGAAGAGGCGGTAAAGGCGCTCGATTACCGCGTTATCCTCGGGGGAAACAAAGTGATTTGGATTGAGGATGTGGAATCGCGGCAAACGGACCCGTTGTCATTGGATGAAATGAAGGAGAAAGAACTGGTGCGTTGCTTGAAGGTTGGCAGTGACCAGGAGTTGGTTCACCTTCTGGAGGAACTGTTTAAGGCATTAACGGACACCAAAGCATCGTATCAGGACTTCCAAGTATATTTGCTGGAGCTGCTGACCGCAGTCATCAAGGTTGCCAAGGACATCCGCGTTGACTTCGAAAAATTGTTTGGAGATGGGGCAGGGTTTCTTGGACAGTTCATTAAATTTTCGCATGCCGACGAAGCCAAAGCCTGGTTCCTGGATATTTGCATGAAGCTGAAGCAATCCATCGCCACAGATCGGCAATCCAGTTATAACAAGCTGGTGGATGAGGCGAAGGAATATATCAAGGCGCATTATGGTGACCACGATATCTCCATCGCTAAGGTATGTCAGCATCTTCATATCAGTACCGGGTATTTCAGTAACATTTTCAAAAAAGAAACGAAGACGACCTTTGTCAATTACTTGATGGGCGTTCGGATGGATGCCGCTCAAGATTTGCTGGTCACAACGGATCTGAAAGCTTTTGAGATCGCCGAGCGCGTAGGGTTTGCCGATCCGAACTATTTCAGCTTCTGCTTCCGCAAGAAATTTGGCATTTCCCCGAAAGAATATCGTATCGGAGCGAGAAGCTCATGAAGTTGTGGCGTTGGTTCAAACGTCTGTTTCAAGGGTTTCATGTTCGTAATATTCAGGTGCTCATTTCTCTATCTTCGATTACCGTTACCGTATTGGCGGTTGTATTAGTCACAACGTTGCTGTACAACCGCTTCTCTAAGGCTGCGGAAGAGAACGCTTACTTAAGCCTGGAGCAAATTATTGAACAGGTTCATTCCAACCTGGAGCTATATGTCAGCGGGATGCAGGATATTTTTGACCTCGTGGAGCTGAAAATCTCCGTTGCTCCCAACTTGCCCACCAACGATCAGCTAGGGGAGCAGCTGCAGACCGTACTCAGTACTCGGGAGGATCTGGTCTCCATGGCGTTGTTTACCGAGGATGGGAAGCTGGTGCGCAATGTGCCAAGGTTGCCCATGCGGCAAAACACAAGGCTCCAGGAGCAATTATGGTTCGAATCGGCGGTTCAGAATCCCGGGAAGCTGCAATTTACTCCGCCGCACATTCAGAACCTGTTCAAATGGCAGTACCGCTGGGTCGTATCCATGAGCAAAACCGTGAACTACCGGGATCAAGGTGAATTGAAGCAAGGCGTATTGGTGATTGATATCAACTTCCGTACCATCGACGAGCTGAGCGGTCGGATCAGCTTGGGCAAGAAAGGGTACGTGTACATCATCGACGCCGTGGGAAATATCGTCTACCATCCGCAGCAACAGCTCATTTATGCCGGGTTGAAATATGAAAATCTGGAGCCGGTGCTGAATTATTCGTATGGCCGTTTTGCCGATGAGTTGGAAGGGGAGCCGCGGATTATCACGATTCAGACGGTAAAGCCGGCTGGCTGGAAAATCGTTGGGGTGGCTTATGCGGATGAATTTTTGACGACGAAACGGGAGGTTGGCGACTTTCTGTCCTGGTTTTTGCCTCTGGCTATCGCCATCATTCTGTTCGTTAGCATTTATGTTTCGGCCCGGATTTCGCAGCCGATTCGCAAGCTTGAACGTTCGGTTCAAATGGTGGAACGCGGAGATTTCGGGACGAATGTCTATGTTAGCGGGGCTTATGAGGTCGAGCAGTTGTCTAAACGGTTTAACTTGATGCTGCGCCGAATCCGTGAGCTGATGGATCAGATCATTCAGGAGCAGGAAGCCAAACGCAAGAGTGAGCTGGATGTATTGCAATCGCAAATCAATCCGCATTTTCTCTATAATACGTTAAATTCGGTCACCCGGCTGGCCGAGCTGGGACGGAACGAGGAGGTTGTCACGACGATTACGTCCTTGTCGCGGTTTTTCCGGATCAGCTTGAGTAAGGGGAAACATATCATCAGCGTGCAGGACGAGTTGGAACACGTCCGGCATTACTTAATCATTCAAACGATCCGGTTCAAGAACAAGTTCCGTTATGAGATTCGGGCGGATGAAGCTGCGTTGAAATGCTCAACCCTAAAGCTGATCTTGCAGCCGCTTGTCGAAAATGCCATTCATCATGGGATCGAAAAATCGGCCGAGGAAGGATTTATTGATATCGAGGCTCGTTTGGAAGGGGATAACCTGATCTTCCGGATCCTAGACAACGGTATTGGAATGACCTCGGATACGGTGGAAAAGCTCCTCAGCGGAAACATCCGCAGTGAAAGGGGCTCAGGGGTGGGGGTGCGGAACGTGCAGGAACGCATCACGCTCTATTACGGCCCTGGCTATGGGCTTCATTTCGAAAGTGAACCGGAGGAAGGGACGACGGTCACGATTACGATCCCGGCTGTACAGCCGGATAGTCTGGAACAAGGCGGGATGCAGCCATGAAGCGTAAGCCGAAGTGCATCTATCGAGCAGGGGTCCTGTTAATGGCAGGGGCACTGGTTACGATGTTGACCTCCTGCGGTGGTCCCGGGAGTGGGGCGGATCATCAGCAATTTTATGACGTGGATATGATCGTCAAGATGGATCGCGGTGATTATTGGAAGACGACCAAGCTGGGAGCGGAGGTTGCGGCCAAGGAGTTTAATGTCCGGTTGAATTTTGTCGCCCCGGAGAACGAAAACGATGTCGAAGGCCAAATTCGACTGATGGAAGAGGCGATTGAGCGGCGTCCGGACGCCATTATCCTGGCGGCCTCTGACTATGAAGCGTTGGGTCAGGTGACCGACCGAACCTCCTATTACGACATTCCGGTTATTTCAATGGATTCGGAGGTCGCTTCCACCAAGGTCAAAACTTTCGTAGGGGCCAACAACTATGAGGCTGGCCAGAAGGCAGCCGAACGGTTGGTTGAGCTCACCGGGCCCGTGAGTGAAATCGGGATTATTAATTTTGCGAAAGGCGCTCGTAACGCAAACCAGCGCGAGGAAGGATTCCTGGATTACGTCGCCCGCTTTCCCGATGTCCACGTCGTCGATATTCAATACTGTGGCTCGGACGAGTACCTCGCCTATAAGTTGACGGCGGATATGCTGAAGCGATTCCCGGATCTGGACGGCATCGTTTCGTTAAGCGCCGAATCTTCGATTGGAGCCGGCCGGGCGGTTAACGAGCTTGGATACGGAGGCAAGGTGAAGATGATCGCCTTCGACAATCCGCCGGAGATGCTTGAACTCTTGCAGGAGGAGAAGGTACAGGCGATGGTCGTGCAGAACCCGTTTAACAATGGATACATGGCGGTTGTTGCCGCTGTCCAGTCGGCCCGCGGCGAGAAGCTGGAGGATCGCATTCCAACGGATACGAAGTTGATTGATCTGAATAATATGCTGTGGCCTGAAAACCAGAAGCTACTGTTTCCGTTTGTGAAATGACGATAGCGTGGTTAAATTGTTCTGGAATAATAGATGGAACGAGCAAACAGCAAGTGGTCACCGGGAGTCCGGGGCGCTTGCTGTTTGATGTTTTTTGCGATGATCGCTATAAAGATTTAGATATTCAATTCGACATCATCAGAATTTTGATAGAAAAACCTTAGAATTTTGGATTCGCAATACTCCCCAAACCATGCATAATGAAAACGTATCCAAGAGGATATCACATAAGAAATACACATTCAGGAGGTCAAAAAATATGAAGAAGCTTACAACGGTCATGCTGGCTGCAGCCATGCTGGGAGCGACGATGGTCGGCTGCTCCAACGGCGGCGATAAAGAGAGCAGCGGAGCCAACGGGGGTTCTACTCCTAACGTGGGCGTGGCGATTTACAAATTTGACGATACGTTCATGACAGGTGTTCGTAACTCGATCGAGAAAAATGCCGACGGGATCGCGAAAGTGGACATCGTTGACAGCCAAAACTCCCAACCTACGCAAAACGATAAAATCGACTTGTTCTTAACGAAGAAGACGAATGCCTTGATCGTGAACCCGGTTGACCGGACGGCGGCTGGGGTCATTATCGACAAAGCGAAAGCGAAAGACACGCCGGTAGTATTCTTGAACCGCGAACCGTTGCCGGAAGATATGAAGAAATGGGATAAAGTTTATTACGTTGGTGCAAAAGCGGAAGAGTCCGGTACACTGTCCGGACAAATTATCGTGGACTATTGGAAAGCTCATCCGGAAGCAGATAAGAACGGCGACGGCGTACTGCAATACGTTATGCTGAAAGGCGAACCGGGCCACCAAGACGCGGAGCTGCGTACGCAATATTCAGTCCAAGCCATTGAAGATGCCGGTATCAAGGTAGAGAAAGTTGCTGAAGACACCGCGATGTGGGATCGCGTAAAAGGCCAAGAGAAAATGGCTGCGTTCCTGGCAGCAAATGGCGACAAAATCGAAGCCGTACTTGCGAACAACGATGACATGGCTCTCGGTGCTATCGAAGCATTGAAAGCAGCGGGTTACTTCACAGGCGATAAATACATGCCGGTTGTTGGCGTTGACGCAACGGCACCAGCCCTGCAAGCGCTTGAACAAGGTACCTTGCTGGGAACGGTTCTGAACGATGCAGAGAACCAAGGGAAAGCAGCGGTGACTCTGGCTTCCTTGCTGGCCAATGGCGAAACGATCAGCAAAGACAACGTAGGCTTTGATATCACCGACAATCAATATGTGTGGATTCCTTACCAAAAAGTAACGAAGGAAAACGCTGCTGACTTCAAATAAGAGTACGGCGAGCAGGTTAATCAGCAGGACTTCTCATATTCGCTAGAACAACATGGGAGGTTCGATGCCGAAAGGTACGGACCTCCTGTTTTTTCACAGGGGATAGGAACACAGGAGGAAACGATGCTGTGCCTCTAATGCGGAAGAAATGATCAGGGGGCGAAAACGATGTCTGAATATATGCTCGAAATGAAGGGCATTACCAAGGAATTTCCCGGCGTTAAAGCGCTGGATGGCGTAACACTGCAGGTTCGACCGGGGACCGTTCATGCGTTGATGGGCGAGAATGGGGCCGGTAAATCCACGTTGATGAAATGTCTGTTCGGGATTTATAAGCCGGACAGCGGCGAAATTTATTTGAATGGTCAAAAGGCGGAAATCAACAATTCCAGCGATGCGCTGAAGCTTGGGGTTTCGATGATTCACCAAGAGATGCATCCGGTACCTTTCCGCAATGTGATGGAAAATATCTGGCTCGGACGTTTCCCGATGAAAGGATGGGGACCCTTCCAATTCGTCGACCATAAGAAGATGTATCAGGATACGGAAGAGCTGTTTAAACAATTAGATATCGATTTGGAACCGGATACGATTGTCGGCAAGCTGTCCGTTTCCAAAATCCAGTCGATTGAGATCGCGAAGGCGGTTTCGTTCAACTCGCGAATCATCGTGATGGACGAACCTACTTCTTCCTTGACGAGCGTCGAGGTGGAGCACCTGTTCCGGATCATCAACGACTTGAAGAAGCGCGGGGTGTCGATCATCTACATCTCGCACAAAATGGAGGAGATTTTGCGGATCTCCGACGATGTAACGATCATGCGTGACGGTAAGAAAATCGGGACGTGGCCGGCATCGGAGATGACGACAGACCTCATTATCTCCAAGATGGTCGGGCGCGATCTCACGCAGCGGTTCCCGGATCGCCACAACAAGCCTAACGGCGTCATTATGAAAGTGGAGCATTTGACGTCTATTGATCCGAAATCGTTTAAGGATGTATCGTTTGAACTGCGCAAAGGGGAGATCCTTGGCGTGGGCGGTCTGGTTGGGGCGCAGCGCACCGAGTTAATCGAAGCGTTGTTTGGCCTTCGTGAACTTCAATCCGGCACGATTTCGATTCACGGCAAAGAGGTGAAGATCCGCAGCGCCAGCGAAGCGAAGAAGTACGGCTTGGCGCTGTTGACGGAAGAGCGCCGGACGACTGGTATTTTCCCGGTATTGTCTGTTCATGAGAATGCGGCTATTGCCAACATCGATCGTTATGTAACGCCTTTTGGCCTGCTGAATGAACGGAAGAAGAAGGCGGAAGCCAACCAAATGGTAGAGAAGCTGCGGACGAAAACGCCGTCGCCGAAAACGCTGATCATGAACCTTTCCGGTGGGAATCAGCAGAAGGTGCTGCTGGCACGCTGGCTGCTTACCGACCCGGAAATTTTACTGCTGGACGAACCGACGCGCGGGATCGACGTCGGGGCAAAATACGAAATTTATTCCATAATTGCGGATTTGGCACAGCAAGGCAAAAGCATCATCATGATTTCATCCGAGATGCCTGAACTGCTTGGGATGTCCGACCGTGTCATGGTAATGTCCGAAGGCCGTCTGACGGGAATATTGGATGGAGATAAGGCTACGGAAGAAGAAATTATGCGTCTGGCAGCCCAGCACTAAGGATTTGAAGGAGGAGAAAATCATGAATACAAAGAAACTTCAGAGCTTTGTAACCGAAAATGCCATTTATATTGTCTTAGCCGTGTTGCTTATTGGCATCGCCGCTTATGATCCAAGCTTTATCGGACTCAATACATTACGTGATATTTTGATTCAATCGTCCACTCGGGTAATCATCGCCCTTGGGGTAGCATTTATCCTTATTACCGGCGGTACGGACTTGTCCGCGGGCCGGATGGTTGGCTTGACGGCGGTCGTCTCTGCCTCTATGCTGCAAGAGGTTGATTATGCCCGACGCTTTTTCCCGAACTTGCCGGAACTTCCTTTGTTTGTGCCGATTTTGATCGCGATTGTTGTCGGCCTGATCTTTGGTCTGATCAACGGGGTCATCGTATCCAAGTTTAAAGTTCCACCGTTTATCGCGACGCTCGGTACCATGGTTGCCATCTACGGGATCAACTCCCTGTATTTCGATACGGAGCCGAACCAATCCCAGCCGATTGGCGGTTTGCGCAACGACTTTACTACGTTGGGTTCTGGTTCCTTGTTCAGTAACTGGAGCTTCTCGATTCCTTATATCGTCATTATCGCGATTGTGGTTTGTGCGATTGTTTGGGTGATGTTCAATAAAACCCGGCTTGGCAAAAATATGTACGCCATCGGCGGTAACCAACAAGCTGCAAAAGTATCAGGGATTAACGTCTCCAAAAACTTGATTATGATTTACTCGATTGCCGGGGCGCTTTATGGCTTGGCTGGTGTGCTGGAAGCAGCCAGAACCGGCGGTGCTACGAACAACTATGGGAACATGTACGAGCTAGATGCGATCGCAGCCTGCGTCGTTGGCGGCGTGTCCACCACCGGCGGGATTGGTACGGTTCCAGGCATTATGGCAGGCGTGCTGATCTTTACGGTCATCAACTATGGCTTGACGTTCGTAGGTGTAGGACCTTACTGGCAACAAATCATTAAAGGTGCCATTATCGTGGCTGCGGTAGCGTTCGATATGCGGAAATACGCAAGCAAGAAATAAGGTCTTTTTAGGATGTGGATAGGGCGGCTCTGGAGCCGTCCTTTTTCCATTTTTTTAGCAAGCGGATGGCGTCGAAATATGTTAAAATTTGAGAAGAAACGAAAACTAGAATCGGCGATAGGAAATTCGGCTGGGAGGAGCACGCCATGATGAAGAAGTGGAGCAAAATCGGTTTGTCCGGGCTGTTGGTGGCAGCTTTGGTTTTGGTGATGACGACGAGGCAAGGAGGAACCGGTTTTGGAACGGAAACGGCGCATGCTGCAGCAGCCGCCAGCAACTCCTCGCAGTCGAAGTTACTTGCAGCGGTCTACTTGAAGATCCAGACGGAGAACGCGTCCAAGGTAGTTGAGCTCGTCAACAAGGAGCGGAAGAAAGCGGGTCTGAAGCCGCTGATTGTACATACCAATCTGAGCAAAATGGCCAAAATCAAAGCCATCGACATGTTCAAAACCGATTATTTCAGCCATACGTCGCCGAGTTACGGCTCTCCCTTCGACATGATGGATGCGTTCAACATTACCTACATCTACGCAGGAGAGAATATCGGCAAAGGGCAACGTTCCGCCGAGGAAGTGGTTAAGGATTGGATGGACAGTCCTGGCCATAAAGCGAATATCCTGAACCCGAAATACAAGCTAATTGGCGTTGGATATTATAATGGGTATTGGGTACAGGAGTTTATTGGGAAGTAGAGGGATTCCTTCGCCCTATTGCTGACCGTGAAAAAGAATAACGACCACGGGCCGCTCTTGTCCGCCACTTGTCCATTGATGCGAATGGAAGGAAGACAAGCGGCTCCCAAATGCGGACGTAGACTCCCTTAGGTTCGTTATTCTTTTTCATCAAGCAATAGGACGTAGGAAATGTGAGCAGATGCAGGATAGAGCCCGGCTTGGGAGCTGGGCTCTTTGTTGTATTTTAGCGGAGGCTGGGGAGAGGGAAGTGTGTTTGTGAGTAGTCGGGTGTTGGGCTGTGTTGGTGGGGGATTCAACGGGATAATGGAGTTCTAACGGAACGGAGAGACGCTATTTGGCGGTTCAGGCGGGATCGGGAACTCTAACGGAACGAGAAGACCTTATTTGGGGGATTGGGGCTGGAGAAGGGCCATCTTGAGGTGAATAACGTCTTCTGGTTCCGTTAGAGCGGGAAATAGCCGGGAAATGGGTAAATAAGGTCTCTACGATATTTTATTGAAACCTCCCGAACTTTGCAGCGTAAACATAAGCATAATCTGATATTTCAATCGGGAGGAAAGAGCAAATGTCCATTTTCAAAAGATTACGCGATTTGACCATGTCTAATATCAACGCTTTGATTGACAAAGCGGAGGATCCGATCAAATTGACCGACCAATATATCCGCGATATGCAAGAAGATCTCGAAGATGCGGAGAAGGCCGTTGCCGCCCAAATCGCGATCGAGAAGAAGTTTAAAGGCTTGTATGAAGAACAGCAAGCGTTGGTTGAGCGGCGCACCCAGCAAGCGCATCAGGCAGCTCAGGCGCAAAACGTTGACCTGGCTCGCCGCGCGCTCGAAGAGAAGAAAGCCGCTGAGGCGAAGATGGCGGAATACAAGGCAAGCTACGAGCAAAACAAGGCCGCAGCTGACAATCTCCGTTCGAAGCTTGAGGAAATGCGCAAGCAGCTGACGGAAATGAAGAACAAACGCGAAACGCTGGTTGCCCGTTACAATGCAGCTAAAGCACAAAATGAAATCAACAAGACGATGTCCGGGTTTAACTCCGATTCGGCAGCAAGCGGCCTGAAGCGGATGGAAGAGAAGATGCTGCAAATGGAAGCTCAAGCCGAAGCAAGCAATGAGCTAAACGCTAAGGCGAAATCCTTGGATGAGGAGTTCGAAAGCCTGAACAAGGATGCAGCCGTGGAAGCAGAATTGGCCGAGCTGATGAAGCTCTATGAGGATAAAAAATAAGCGATTTGATTCTAAAGTGAGGCTAGACCAAACATGAGCGTATGGAAAAGACTCGGCAATCTGTTTGCCAAACCGGCGCCGCCCGTCATGGAGAAGAGCATGCTCTCGCTGGCCCCGGGCGACATCTGTGAGGTATCGCTCGTTTCCTACGAAGTGACCGGCCGGGTCGGTAATCGCGGGCGTAACGCGGTGATGCTGACGCTGCAGGACGGCAGTCAGATCCGCTATCTGCTGGTCGAGGAGCGTGAGTCGCTGCAGTATCACCTTTATGAGCCGATTGACGGACGGCTCAACGATCCAACCGAGGTGCCAGGCCAGATGGATCTTGACGGGACTCTGTATTATTTGGAAGAAGAATACGGAGGTTATGTGACGGTGATTGGTAAGACGCCGTTCCTGCAAGGCGGGGAGCAGCATGTCTGGCAGTATCAATCAGACGATGGCAAGCTGCTGCGGATCGAGTGGCAGAACGGGCGGTTTATGTTATACGAAGGCGCTAAAGTGATTCCGGCCGATGTTAAAGTCATTCGAGCCAATTAAGGCCGTAAGCATTGAAGCAACTTAGGTTCAAAACGCGATGAAGCCTGATGAAGCGCGAGAACGAGGTGATCCCCTCGATTCCCGCGCTTTTTTTCGCCAAAAGTACACAAAAAAATAACATCCCCCAAGCTGCCCATGCAGTGGAGGATGCTATAAATGGGTTATGCAGGGGTCGAACCTGCGACCTGCCGATTAAGAGTCGGCTGCTCTACCAGCTAAGCTAATAACCCTTAATGTAAGGTTTCTTAAGGACAAGAACAATTATAACTCTGCCGTTCTAAAAATGCTAGTCCTTTTTTCGAGAAAATTTGCATCTCTTTGCAAGAAGTTTTATGTTATTTACATAAGTTGGAGAATGACTCATCGTGAGCGAATGAGGGACTGCGTGGAAACAGGAGGGATTGTATGAGCAGAACGTCCCGGATTTGGCGGTGGGCGGGATTGGCGTCACTGGTATCGACATTAATTCTGCTCGCTGGATTCGTATATGCGGTGTCGGATATTGCCGATCCGTCGGCAGCTGCGGGTCATTCGCCGGCTCCATCGTCCCAAACGAAACCCGCTGTGAAAGCAGGAGCTTGGGATGTGACGGCCATTGGGGATTCCTTGGCCAAAGGGACTGGAGACGATACAGGTAGCGGATTTGCCCGCCGGACGGTAGAACTTTTTAATAAAGAGGGCGCCACGTCTAAACTGATCAACAACTTGGGAATTAACGGTCTGACCACGAAGGAACTGCTGCCGATGCTGGACGATCCCGGCGTGAAATATGCCCTGCAGCAGTCGGGGATTATCCTGTTGTCGATTGGGGGCAATGATCTGTTTGACGGCACGGAGGCATTAACCTCAGGGCAGCAAGTCCCATCTCAGGCGGAAATCGAAGCAGCGATTGAGAAGAGCTCGGCGGATTTTGAAAAAATCGTAGCACATATCAAGAAAATCAACGTGCAAGCGCTCCTCGTCTACGTTGGGTTATATAACCCGTTCAGCGATCTTGAGGGGATGCGCGAAATCGGAAACGATGCGGTCGCGCGCTGGAACGCAATGGCGATGAAGACGCTTGGGGAATATGAAGGGACGTTGGTCGTGCCGACCTATGACTTGTTTACGAATAACGCGTCCCGGTATTTGTCGAGCGACCATTTTCATCCGAACGGGGATGGCTACCAGGCGATTGCCGAACGGATGGTCCAAAGCATCGCGCGCTAATGACGGTGTAATGCTGGAGTTTACAATGAAGGAGTGAACGGCATGGGAGCACGGCAGCCGATCATTGCTGAGCAGCCTCAACCTGTCCTCAGGGTGCAGGGGCTTAAGAAGAAAATCGGACGGAAGTGGATCGTCCACGATGTGAACTTTGAGGTGTATGGCGGGGAGATTTTTGGGTTCCTTGGCCCGAATGGAGCTGGCAAAACAACCACGATCCGCATGCTCGTCGATTTAATTCGGCCAACCGAAGGCCAAGTACATATTTGCGGATATCATGTACAGCGGGAACCGGAGCTGGCGCTGCGCTGCGTCGGCTCCATCGTGGAAAATCCTGAGGTTTACAACTATTTAACTGGACGGGAGAATCTCGAGCATTTCGCCCGCATGATGCCGGGCATCGATGGAAAGCGGATTGAGGAAGTTGTGCAAATGGTTGGGTTGACTGGCCGGATCGATGATAAAGTGAAAACCTATTCGCTTGGTATGCGTCAGCGACTGGGCATTGCCCAAGCGTTGTTAGGCCGGCCAAAGCTTCTGATTCTGGACGAACCGACAAACGGTCTGGATCCGAAGGGGATCAAAGAAATGCGCAGATTCATCCGCCGACTCGCGGAAGAAGGAATGGCTGTATTTGTCTCGAGCCACTTGCTTAGCGAAATACAATTGCTGTGCGACCGGGTGGCCATTATCGGGCGCGGGCGCGTCCTCGCCGTCGGCAAAGTGGATGAGCTGATCCAGGCGAATCGAAGTTATGTCGTCTGGGAGCTGGAGCCTCGGGAACCCGGCGAGGTGCTGCTGCGGTCGACGAGCGGGGTCAACGTGGTCACCGAAGTCGGAAATGTACTGGACGATACGATCATCGCAGGGATTCAAGGCCGGGCGATCGTCACTCAAATGCAGCCGGAATTGATCCCAGGCCTCGTCCAGCGTTTGGTGCAGGAAGGGATCCGAGTGGAGGCGGTGCAGAGAGTGAATCCAACGCTCGAGCAGTTGTTCCTGGAGATGACGGAAGGTGAAAGCATTGAATAACATTCTTCCTTTAGTAAAAAATGAAACGATCAAGATGATCAAAAAGAAACGCTTTTACGTCATCTTGCTCGTGTTGATCGTGCTGGTTCCGATGTTTGCTTATGCCCAGCTGCGACAAGCGGAGGATAAACGGGAGAAGTTCGGGGCGGACTGGCGCAGGGAAGTACAGCAAGCGATCATGGACAACCAGAATTCGCTGGGCAGTGACCGGGTGCCAGAGGAATGGAAGAAATATCGTAAAATTTATATTCAGCAGTTGAAATATTATTTGGAGCATGATGTGAATCCGCGAGAACCGGGCGGCGTCTCCTTTACCCGGGAGTTCTTGGATAACGCAGCCACACTGTTCATTCCGTTGTTAATTATGGGCGTAGGATCGGATATCGTCTCTTCGGAACGGACGAGCGGAACGGTCAAAATGCTGCTCACCCGGCCGGTAAGGCGATGGAAAGTTCTCTTGAGCAAGCTGATCACGCTGATGATGTTTGTGTCCTTGATCATTGTATCAACCTGTGTGATCTGCTATTTCATCTCAGGGTTATTTTTTGGTTACCGTGGATGGACGATGCCGGTATTTACAGGATTCCAGCTGCGGGGGGCCGAAGTAGACATTTCGGGTGTACACGCCGTGCCGCAATGGTTGTATATATTCATGCAGGCCGGCCTGATCTGGTTCGTCAGCGTGGTGGTAGCTGCCCTGGCGTTTATGGTGTCGGTGCTTGTGCGCAGCACATCGGCTAGCATCGTCATTATGATGGCGACGCTGATCGCTGGCAATATTTTGACGAACATGGCTTCTTCCTGGACCAGCGCCAAATATTTATTTATGGTGAATCTCGGTTTAACGAATTATTTGGCGGGGACACCGGCTCCGATCGAGGGAATGACGCTGGGATTTTCGCTGGCTGTGCTGGCGATTTGGGGCCTATGCGCCCTCGTCGTTTCATTCCTTGTCTTTACGAAACAAGATATTTTGAATTAAAATGGACAAAGGCACCAAAACATCTGTTCGACTACTACATACAAAGGTAGACTAAAGAATTAAAGGGGGAGCATGAATGGCCGAACAAATCGATTTGTTCGAGGACGTACCCGGCACGAATGCCGATGGCCCGTCTTCGGGATACGACGCGGACGACATTCAAGTGCTCGAAGGGCTTGTCGCGGTACGCAAACGGCCAGGGATGTATATTGGCAGTACGAGCTCGTCGGGACTACATCATCTGGTATGGGAGATCGTTGACAACGCGGTCGACGAGCATCTGGCGAAGTACTGCACGAAAATTGACATTACGCTGAACAAGGACGGATCGGTCACTGTACTCGATAACGGCCGGGGGATTCCAACCGGCATGCATAAAACCGGGATACCGACGCCGCAAGTCGTTTATACGATCCTGCATGCAGGCGGCAAGTTTGGCGGATCGGGTTACAAGAAATCCGGCGGCCTGCACGGCGTTGGGGCTTCGGTAACGAACGCGCTGTCCGAGTGGCTCGAAGTGGAAATTTATCGGGACGGAAAAATCCACCGGATGCGCTTCGAATATTGGGTTGATGACCAAGGCATTGAACACGTGGGTGAGCCGGTTACAGGACTTGAAGTGATCGGCAACACGAACAAGACCGGCACGAAGGTAACGTTTAAACCGGATATTCGCGTCTTCACCGGCGGGATCGGATTAAACTACGATACGCTCGCGGAACGGTTGCAGGAGATCGCGTTTCTGAATTCGGGCCTGAAGGTGACCTTGAAGGATGAGCGGGTCGGCCGTTCCGACGAGTTTTTTTACGAGGGCGGAGCCAGTCAGTTCGTGGAGTTCCTTAATGACGGGAAGGACGTGCTGCATGATGTCATCCATTTCTATGCGGAGCGGGAGGATATCGAAGTCGAAGTGGCGCTGCAATACAATGCAGGGTACACCGAAACGCTGGTATCGTTCGTCAACTCCATCCCAACTCGGGGCGGGGGAACGCATGAAACCGGATTCAAGACAGCTTACACCCGCGTCATGAACGAATATGCTCGGAAGAACGGCTTGCTCAAGGAAAAGGACAAAAACCTCGAAGGCAACGATTTGCGCGAAGGCATGATGGCTGTCATCAGCGTCAAGATGTCCGAGGTGGAGTTTGTCGGTCAAACGAAAGACCAGCTCGGAAGTGCATCGGCTCGCAGTGCGGTGGAATCGGTCGTCGGCGAGAAAATGGCGGTGTTCCTGGAGGAGAACCCGCAGGTTGCTCAGACGCTGATCAAGAAGGCGGTCCAAGCCTCCAAAGCACGGGAGGCCGCCCGCAAAGCCCGCGACGAAATGCGTTCGGGCAAGAAGCGGAGCGAAAGCTCCAACCTTGGCGGCAAGCTGACGCCGGCGCAGTCGAAGGATTATACGCGCACAGAGCTGTTTATTGTGGAAGGGGATTCCGCTGGCGGTTCGGCCAAGCAGGGGCGTGATTCGAAGCTTCAGGCAATTTTGCCGCTGAAAGGGAAGCCGATGAATCCGGAGAAGGCCAAGCTGGCGGATATTCTCAAAAACGACGAGTACCGGGCGATTATTTCGGCGATTGGCGCAGGCATCGGGCCGGATTTCACCCTGGAGGACAGTAACTTCTCCAAGATCATCATCATGACCGACGCCGATACAGACGGTGCGCACATTCAAGTGTTGCTCCTGACGTTCTTTTACCGTTATATGAAGCCGCTGATCGATGCGGGACGGGTCTATATCGCGCAACCGCCGTTGTACAAGATTACCCGCCGTTCCGGCAAGCTGGAGACGGTGAGATATGCGTGGACCGACGAGCAGCTGCAGAACTACCTGAAAGAATTCGGCAAAAATTTCGAGCTGCAACGCTACAAAGGTTTGGGAGAAATGAATCCCGAACAGCTGTGGGAAACGACGATGAATCCGGAAACGCGGACCATGCTGCAGGTGCAGATCGAAGACGCCGCCAAAGCGGAGCGCCGCGTGTCTACGCTGATGGGGGACAAGGTCGATCCGCGCAAGCGATGGATCGTGGAAAACGTGGATTTCACGGAGTTTGAGGAATAGAAGGTGAATTGATGTGAGCATGCTGGAAAACTTTTTGCCGGCGTTCTTGGAAGAGGTTGTAGGCGACCGCTTTGGCCGGTATTCCAAATATATTATTCAGGACCGGGCGATCCCTGACATTCGCGACGGGTTGAAGCCGGTCCAACGCCGGATATTGTATGCGATGTACGATTCCGGTAATACCCCGGACAAACCGTACCGGAAATCGGCGAAGACGGTTGGGGACGTTATGGGGAACTACCATCCGCACGGGGACTCTTCGATCTACGAAGGGATGGTACGGATGGCGCAGCCGTGGAAGATGGGCCATGCGCTTATCGACGGTCACGGCAACTGGGGTTCGCAGGACGATGACCCGGCTGCAGCGATGCGGTATACCGAAGCGCGCTTGTCGGCGATCGCGATGGAGCTCTTGCGAGATATTGAGAAACGGACCGTGCCGTTTAAGGACAACTTCGACAATACGACGAAGGAACCCGTCGTCCTGCCGGCCCGTTTTCCGAACCTGCTGGTCAACGGGGCCAGCGGGATCTCCGCAGGGTTTGCCACCGAAATTCCGCCGCATAACCTGCGCGAGGTGATTGATGCCTGCATCGCCTTGATGGAGAAGCCGGAAATGACGCTGGAGGAAATTCGGCTGTTCGTGAAAGGGCCGGATTTTCCGACGGGCGGAATTATTATGGGCGAGGAAGGCATTCGGGAAGCCTATGAGACCGGTAAAGGCCGGATTTATTTGCGCTCCAAGACAGAAATCGAGACGCTACGCGGCGGCAAGCAGCAGATTGTTATCACCGAGATTCCTTATCAGGTGGTGAAGTCGCGCTTGGTAACGGCAATGGAAAACATCCGTCTGGAGAAAAAGGTGGACGGCATTGCCGAAGTGCGGGACGAAAGCGGCCGGAACGGACTGCGTATCGTTGTCGAGTTGAAGAAGGATGCGGATGCTCAGGGGATTTTGGCCTATTTGCTGAAAAAAACCGACCTGCAAGTCACCTACAACTTTAACATGGTGGCGATCGTTAACAAGGCGCCGCGTCAGCTGGGGCTCAAAGCGATGCTCGAAGCTTACATTGCTCACCAGCGCGAGGTTGTGACCTACCGGACGCAATATGAGCTGGAGAAGCTGGAGGACCGTGCTCACGTTTTGGAGGGCTTGGTCAAGGCGCTTAACATTTTGGATGAGGTCATCGCAGCGATCAAAGCCTCCAAGAACCGTCAAGATGCGCAAAACAACCTGCAATGGATGTTCGGCTTCACCGAACGGCAGGCCGATGCGATCTTGACCCTGCAGCTGTATCGTTTAACCAATCTGGAGATTACGACGCTGCAGAAAGAGTTGGAGGACATCCAGAAGAAAATCACCGTGTTGCGCGGTATCCTGGAAAGCGATAAGAAGCTGATCGCATTGATCAAGAAAGAGCTGCTCGAGATCCGCGACAAATACGGAATTGATCGCCGTTCGCACATTCAGGACGAGGTTGAGGAGCTGAAGGTCAACCTTGAAGTGCTGGTGGCCCAAGAGGATGTACTGGTTACGATTTCCCATGAGGGGTACATCAAACGTACCAGCATGTTGTCGTTTACGCGATCCGGCGGGGAGCGCGATGGCTCCGGGGTCAAAGAAGGCGACTACATGAAGTATCTGCTGGAGGTAGATACTTTGCAGAACCTGCTGATCTTTACGCAGCGGGGGCAATATTTCCTCTTGCCAGTGCACCAGATTCCAGAGTTCAAATGGAAGGATAACGGAACGGCGATCGTCAATGTGATCCCGCTCGCCAAGGAAGATCGCATTGTCAGCGTGATTCCGGTGAAGAGCTTCGACGAGAATCCAGAGCTCAGTCTGGTCTTCGTGACGAAGAACGGTCAAGTGAAGCGGACCGAGCTGAAAGAATACGAGACGAAGCGTTCCGGCGCGGTAGCCGCTTGCAAGGTTGGCGACGGCGATGAAGTGCTGAGTGTCACGGTCAGCCGGAACAATCAGGAAATTCTGCTATTAACGAAGCAGGGAATGGCGATCCGGTTCGCCGAAGATGAAGTGAACCCGATGGGACGGGTATCCGCAGGGGTACGCGGGATCAACCTGAAGGATGACGATGAGGTTGTTGCCGCGCTCTGGGTCGAAGGCGAGGAAGGCGAAGTCCTTGTCGTATCCGACTTGGCTTACGCGAAGCGCAGCCTGCTGCTGGACTATCCGGTACAAAGCCGGGGCGGCAAAGGTGTCCAGACGTTTGAATTTAAGGAAGGAAAACGCGTCAAACCAAACGGCAGCCGCTTAGTTGGCGGTATTCATTGCAAGGAGCCGGTGTTGTTACAGGCCGTCACGAAGGAAGGGCAAATGCACACCTTCAGCTCGGAAGATGCTCCAATCGCGGACCGGAAGTCCATAGGGAAAGCGATGATGTCCGTAGACAAAAACGACGAGATCGTGGATCTCTTCGTCAAAGAATAAGCGATCAACTTCGGGGAAGGCTTGAAACTTTCCCGGAGTTTTTTTAAACAATCCGTAGTGAAGGGGGGGATGGAGAATGGCGGAAGCGCATTTCCTGTCGCGGTTATCCGCGCCGGCTAGACGAGCCTTGGAAGCAAATGGCGTAACGACTTTGGAGAAGTTGGCCGAGCTGAGTGAGCAAGAGGTGCTGCGATTTCATGGCATGGGCCCCGCTTCCTTGCCTAAGCTGAGAGAGGCTTTGCGTGCGCAAGGATTAACGTTTCGGAGCTAAAATTGAGCCTTGAACTGCTCCCTCATGATCCTCGGTAAGATGATCGATGAATGCTTGGAACGTAGGATCCATAAACGTACTTCTGCGATAGACTAACCCGACGTTTTTGTGCGGAACGGGCTGTGCCAATGGGACAACGGTGATTCCGCCGCGGCGGTTCGTGCTAGTTAACGTCCGGGCATAAGAGCCGGGGAGAACCGTACCTCCGACGTGGTGGATGACCATCTGGACCTGGGATTCCATCGTCGACAGCTCCATGACTGGCCGGATCTCAATGCCCTGATCAGCGCATGCCGTATCCAGCAGTTGCCGCACGTAAAACTTTGGCGGAAAGAGCACCAGCGGCAGCTGTGCAACCTGCTCCAGCGTCACTTCCGGCAGCTCCGCATAAGCATGCTCGCTGGAGACAACCAGCACCAGCGCCTCGTCGAACAGCGGCCGGCTGACGATTTGCTCATCCTGGAGCGGCAGAAACACGACGCCGAGATCCAGCTGGTTGGCGAGCAGACCGGCTCTGGTCTCTTCGGTGGCGAGCTCAAGCACCGTCAGCTCAATTCCGGGGTACTGGCGGTGGAAAGAGATCAGCTTGTCTTCCAGCAGGTGGTTGCCGGAGCATCCGATCCGGAGCTGCCCGCGCTGTACGCCGGTAATCTGGCCGATTTCCAATTTCGCCTGCTCTACCTCATAAACTACCCGGCGGGCGTGCTCCAACAGGATTGCTCCTGCTTGGGTCAGGTAGTTTTTTTTACCAATCCGTTGAATGAGGGACGTCCCCAGCTCTTGCTCCAGCAAGCGAATTTGGTGGCTGAGCGTAGGCTGTGTAATCCCCAGTCTTTCCGCAGCTTTGGTGAAGTGTAAATCCTCCCCGACCGCGATGAAATATTCCAATAGACGATGCTCCATAGCGGATCATTCTCCTCAATACATAGATGTTGTCAATGATTATAATTGAAACGATGTTATTGATCAATGAAGAAAGAATCGGTATAGTGAAAGACAGAGTAAAAATTGTTTCGTCAGTTCGTGAATCCGATAAAGGGAAAGAGGAAATAAAATGGGAAATTGGTCCGTCACACTAACTACGGCTAAAAAAGCGAAGCCGGCTGCCGATCAGCTGGGCTTTGGCAAATATTTTACCGATCATATGCTGCTTATGGATTATACGGCAGATCAAGGCTGGCACGATCCGCGAATCGTGCCGTATGGACCGATTTCGCTGGATCCATCGGCGATGGTGTTCCACTACGGGCAAGAGGTGTTTGAGGGAATGAAGGCGTACCGGACACCGCAGGGAGAGCTCGTATTGTTCCGGCCGGATATGAACTTACGCCGGTTGAATCATTCGTGCGAACGTCTTGGGATTCCTCAAGTGGATCCGGAGGAAGTGCTGGAAGGTATTTGCCGTCTGCTCGCTTTAGAGGAAGAGTGGATGCCGGAAGGGGAAGGCAATTCTTTGTATATCCGACCGTTTATTATCGCTACTGAAGCAGGTCTTGGAGTGCGGGCCGCAGAGGAGTATCGGTTGATCGTCATTTTATCGCCGGTTGGGGCTTATTATCGCGAAGGGATCCATCCGGTGCGCATCTATGTGGAGGATCGGTACGTTCGGGCCGTTCGCGGCGGTACCGGTGAAGCGAAAACCTCGGGGAACTATGCCGCAGGGATCAAAGCTCAGGAAGATGTCAAGTCGCTGGGCTTCTCCCAGGTGTTATGGCTTGACGGAATCGAGAAGAAGTATATCGAAGAAGTGGGCAGCATGAACGTGTTCTTCAAAATTGGCGGGGAAGTGGTCACTCCCGAACTAAACGGCAGTATTCTGGCTGGTGTCACGCGGGACTCGGTCATTCATCTTCTTCGGGAGTGGGGAGTTCCCGTTAAGGAACGCCGGATCTCGATTGAAGAGCTGTTCGAGGCCCATAAGGAAGGGAAACTTGAAGAAGCGTTTGGCACCGGAACGGCGGCGGTCATCTCTCCGATCGGCAGCATGACGTGGGAAGGTCATGACATGGGGATTGCTGGAGGCCAAACCGGAGCATTGTCGGCAAAACTGTACGAGACATTGACTGGAATCCAACGCGGAGAGCGGGAGGATTCCTTCGGATGGCGGTATTCCGTCCGTTAAAAACAACGGGACGGTGCCCCTTTGCCGTAAACCCTTGGATAATTGCTTCAAGGCAGCAGGAATTTGCGAAGGAAGCAGCGAATTATCCAAATGGTGATGTAAGGCAAGGAGGGATAAGATTGCATACCGCTGAATTTGCCAGATTGCTTGATCTCATCGTGAAGGATTATCAGACCCACATGGAGGAGGAGCTGGCTCCCACACTAACGACGTCGCAGTTGACCGTTCTGGAGCTGCTGGAGCAGCAGGGCAATCTGAAGCCGTCCGATTTGATTCCGTATCTCTCCACGACGCCGGCTGCAGTAACGATGCTGCTGGACCGTATGGAGCGGGGCGAACTGATTCGCCGCGACCGGGATGAGAACGATCGCCGCAACGTGTGGGTGTCGATTACGGATAAAGGACAATCCGAAGTCCGCCGGGGGATCGAAGTTCGCAACGCCTATTTAAGCGGCGTGTTGAATCGCATCTCAAGTCATAATCAACAACTGCTGGTATTTCTGTTGGGCAAAATTTCGGGGACGAAATAAGGAACTTGCCTACGAGGGAGTCTAATGAATAGGCGGGACGTCAAGGAGCTGATTTTGTCAGCTTCAGACGTCCCGCCTTTTTACATCTCGATTCCGTTGCCCCCAGCCTGCAGCAACGCTGCAAGGCGGGTATACGTTTCTTCCTTCCATAGATCCCACGGATACGCACGCGGCGGGAGGGAGATCAGATCGATCGGCTCCTTCGTCACCGGGTGCGGAAATCCAACGTACAACGACCAAAGGGCGATTTGTTGGCCTGGTTTATTCCACCCTGCGCCATATTTCTGATCGCCATACAGAGGGCAGCCGATGTGGCTCAGTTGCACTCGGATCTGGTGCGGCCGGCCGGTATGCAGCTCCACCTGCACAAGGCTCAGCTGCTCCGATGCAGAAGTGCCGAGTACCCGGTAATCGAGCCGCGCCTCTTTGCCGCCGGGCGTCCCCGCTGGAACGACAGACACGGTATTGGTGCGTTCGTCTTTAAGCAGCGTATCCGTCAAACGCCCTTGCCGCTGCGGCGGCGTTCCGTGTACAACGGCGACATATGTTTTGTTGAATCGGCGGCTTCGCACCATCTCCGCTAACCGTGAAGCGGCTTTGGAGGTCTTGGCGAAGATCATGGCACCTCCGACCGGACGATCCAGCCGATGCACAAGTCCGAGATACACGTTACCGGGCTTGCTATACCGCTCCTTGATGTCCGCCTTCAGCAAATTCAGCAGATCGGGGTCTCCGCTGGCATCCTCCTGGGTAGGGATGTTCACCGGCTTCTCGATGCCGAGCAGATGGTTGTCTTCATATAGGATCGCCATCGCCGGCTGTCCCGAGGTCCGCTTGACTTCGGAAACCATCGGTTATTCCTCCCAGCGTCCGAGAATGCCGCAAGGGAGATGAAGCCCTGAGCGGGTGATCGGCAGGCCCAGTTCACCGGCCGAGATCCGTCCCCCGTAACGCTTCTTGACGGTCATCGTCAGAATGTTGTTCAGAACGGTAGGCGAAATGCCGGTCGTATACGAGTTAATAAGGAAGAAGAGCGGCTTGTCCGACAGGATCGACAAGCAAGACTCTACAAACGGGTAGAGGCTCGTCTCCAGCTTCCACATCTCACCACCCGGACCACGCCCGTAGGACGGAGGGTCCATGATAATCGCGTCATATCGGTTGCCGCGCCGTTGCTCCCGCTGTACGAACTTGAACACGTCATCCGTGATGAAGCGTACATGACGGTCAGCCAAACCGGACAGCGCCAGGTTCTCTTTGGCCCATTGGACCATCCCTTTCGCTGCATCGACATGAACAACCGAAGCGCCAGCTGAAGCTGCGGCTACAGTGGCCCCGCCGGTATATGCAAACAGGTTCAGCACCTGAATCGGCCGACCCGCGCCGGCGATCTTGTCCATCATCCACCGCCAGTTGGCAGCTTGTTCCGGAAACAATCCGGTATGTTTGAAATTGGTGGGGCGGATATAAAATTTCAACCGGTCATAGGAAATCGTCCAACGGTCGGGGATCTGCTTCTTCATCTCCCATTGTCCGCCGCCGGAGGAACTGCGATGGTAATGCCCGTGCACATCGCGCCAACTGCGATCTTCATTGGCGATCGGCCAGATGATCTGCGGATCGGGGCGCCGCAAAATGACGTCCCCCCAGCGCTCCAGCTTTTCTCCGTTTCCGGTGTCCATGACTTCATAATCCTGCCAATCATTTGCTACATACATGTGTTGATCCTTCCTTCCACCGCTTTTTGCGGCCCGCCCGTTTGGGCATGTCCTTAAGTTCTGTAGATTCGGTAGTTATTGTACCTTATTTTTCTATCGGCATGCTACCTTCAAGGTGAAAACGATCTTCAATTCATTCCGCGGGTGTGGTAGTCTTTCAATAAAACACTAAGTTTTAGAGGATCAAGGAGAGAGCATTGGAAATGTTACGTCGTTTTTTTTCATATTACCGGCCTTATAAACATTTGTTTATTCTGGATTTCACCTGTGCTGTGGTGGCGGGTCTGCTGGAGATCGGGTTCCCGGTCGCCGTTAACCAGTTCGTGGACAAGCTGCTGCCGGGTCGCGACTGGGCGCTAATCATCTGGGCTTCGGCTGCGCTGCTAGGTGTATATCTCCTGAACACGGCGTTGAACTACATCGTCACGTACTGGGGCCATATGCTGGGGGTTAACATTGAAACGACCATGCGCAAAAAGATGTTTGATCACCTGCAAAAGCTGTCCTTCCGCTTCTATGATAATCATAAGACCGGACAACTGATGTCGCGAATCTCCAACGATCTTGACAATATCGGAGAGCTGGCGCACCACGGACCAGAGGACGTCTTTATCGCCGGAATGACCCTGATCGGCTCGTTCCTGCTGATGCTGTCGATTAACTGGAAGCTGGCGGTGCTGACCTTCCTCGTTGTGCCGGTGCTGGTTTGGACGGCGCTTTATTTCAATGGAAAAATGACGAAGACCTACCGCGGCTTGTTTTCCGCGCTCGCTGATTTCAATTCCCGCGTGGAAGAGAATATCGGCGGCATCCGTGTTGTTCAGGCGTTTGCAAACGAAAAGCACGAGCAAAAGCTGTTTGAGGAAAACAACAACGCCTATCGTGCTACGAAGCTGTGGGCTTATAAAATCATGGCGGGGAGCTTGTCCATCAACTACATGTTAATGCGGCTTGTTTCGTTGTTCGTGATGGTTTGCGGAACTTGGTTTGTTATTCACGGGGAGTTAACTTACGGAGAGTTCGTTGGTTTCCTGTTGCTGGCAAACGTGTTCATCCGGCCGATTGAGAAAATCAATGCGATCATCGAAAGTTATCCGAAGGGGATTGCCGGTTTTAAGCGTTATCTGGAAATTATGGATACGGAGCCGGACGTAGCCGATGCCCCGGATGCGATTGACGTTGGAACCTTGAAGGGAGACATTTACTTCGATCGGGTTTCTTTCGGTTATGAAGGGGCTTCTCGCGTGTTGGAGGACGTCAGCTTGAAGATTCGAGCTGGGGAAACCGTCGCCTTCGTAGGGCCGTCAGGTGCCGGCAAAACTACGCTATGCAGCTTGCTGCCGCGCTTCTATGATGTGGATGGCGGACGGATCACCATCGACGGGATGGATATTCGCGATCTAACCCTGTCCTCACTGCGGCGCAATATAGGGATTGTACAGCAGGACGTTTATCTCTTCTCGGGGACGATTCGTGAGAACATCGCTTACGGCAAGTTGGAGGCAACAGAAGAGGAGATTTGGGAGGCAGCGCGGCGGGCGCAGCTCGAGGATTTCATTCGCTCGCAACCGGAAGGATTGGAGACGGTGATTGGTGAACGCGGCGTCAAGCTGTCCGGTGGGCAAAAACAACGGTTGGCGATCGCAAGAATGTTCCTGAAAAATCCGCCGATCCTGATCTTGGACGAAGCGACATCCGCCCTGGATACCGAAACGGAGCAGGCGATCCAACAATCGCTGGCCGAGCTGTCCGTGGGAAGAACCACACTCGTGATCGCTCACCGGCTGGCTACGATCAAAAATGCCGACCGGATCGTTGTGGTGACAGAAGAGGGCATTACTGAGCAGGGGCGCCATCAGGAGCTGATTGCCGCCGGTGGTCATTACAGCCGGCTGCATCAGGCCCAGTTTGGACATTTGAATAATTAGATGAACGAAGACCGCAGGAGCTCTTCCGTAGAGCCTGCGGTCTGATTCGTTTTAGAATCAACGCAAATAAGCATAGTAGTCCTGGGATCGGCAAATTCGAAACCCCGTCTGTTCATAAAGTTTCTTGGCTTGGGGGTTGTTGAGTGCGACTTCCAGCCAGACCTCAAAGCCTTTGGCACGTTCGCGTTCAACCACCTGCCACAAAGCAGTACTACCGATGCCTTGCCCCCTCCGGGATGAAGTAACAACAAAGCCGTAGATCCAAGCCTCCTGATCACGACGGGACACCCGAATTTTCCCAACGGCTTCGCCTTCATGCACGATGAGCTCGTTCTGACGAATTTCTTCCTCCGTTAACTTCTCGTAGTACAACCGGGCTTCCTCCGCCTGGAGATCAAATCCCTCCTGATCGAGGCGAGCGAGCAGCGGTCGGTCCGTGTCCTCCGCGGATCGGAGAGCGATTTGAGCCGTTCTGGACGGAGCATTCGTGCAAGCCGCTTCAGGGGAGTGCTTCATTTGAAATTCGCTGAATTCATAGCGGCAAGGATAGGCGGCAAGGAAATGCTTGGCCGAGTCGGAGTTCCCAGGAGCATTCAATAGGATCTTCGGATACGAACCCACCGTAGCTAGGTTTAACCCACGCTGCAGCAGGGAGGTGAAAATACCTTGTCTGCGGTAATCCGGGTGAACCATGCCGCAGACCTCCAGCGTGCTTCCGAACGGATACAAGCCTAAGAAAGCGACCAGTTGCCCGTCGCGGAACTCGATCAAATCTGCGGCACTCTCTTCCTTGCGGGAGTGTAAGGTGTCCCAATTTAACTTCAAAGCAATTCCGTCATGCTGCTCTACGTGTTGTTGGAGGGCTTCTACGTCAGCCCATGTCCATGTTAGATTCATGCCAGCTCACTTCCCTTCATTCGTATTCTAGCGGATCGGAAGGAAATTGGCACGTGAAATCGTGGGCAGACGCGCTTGACATATCGCAAGTACGGGGGTAGCTTGAAAGTACTGCAAATCTACTTATTTTTTCGGAGGTACTAGGAATGAATATCATCGAAATGGAACAAGTGACTTGGTTCCGGGATGGGAAAGCCGTATTAAACGGCATCGATTGGACGGTCCGCGAGGGAGAACATTGGGCGATGCTAGGCTTGAACGGTTCAGGCAAAACGACGTTGCTGAACATGATCAGCGGCTACCTCTGGCCGACATCTGGCCATATCAGCGTACTGGGGAACCGGTTTGGCGAAGTAGATTTGCGGGAGCTGCGCAAAACGATTGGGTGGGTTAGTTCTTCGATGCAGGCCAGACTACACGGGGGGCAAAAAGCTGAAGATCTTGTGGTAAGCGGCAAGTTTGCAACCATCGGACTTTACGAGAAACCAACGTCAGAGGATTACGACCGGGCTGCAGCCTTCATGAACCAGCTCCATTGCAGCCATTTACATGGACGAACTTACCAGACCTGTTCCCAAGGTGAACAGCAAAAGCTGTTGATTGCTCGGGCTTTGATGGCTTCGCCCCAGTTGCTCATCCTGGACGAGGCAACGAACGGGCTGGATTTCATCTCCCGGGAAGGATTGCTGGAAAGCATCGCACAGCTGGCCGCCGAACCGAATACGCCGCATATGCTGTATGTAACGCACCATACCGAGGAAATATTGCCGATTTTCACGCATACGCTGCTGCTCCGGCGGGGAGAAGTCTACGCGCAAGGGAAAACGTCGGATGTCCTGAACGAAACCGGGTTATCCGATTTCTTTGAAACGCCGGTGGCTTTGCGATGGAATCAGGAACGAGCTTGGCTGTCGACGAAATAAGCCTTAACCCGTCGGGGTACTCCCGGCGGGTTTTGCTGTTTTGGAGCCGGAGGCTTTTTTGCGTATTGCAGCCACTAACCAATAGAAGCTGGGGATGAGAAATTCGGCGAAAAAGAACATCGGCGCCCCTTCCCAGGACAGGAAAGAAATAATTTCCGGGGGGGTTCTGGCAATCGACATGGCGTAAATGGACACAAAGGCGACAACCGGCAGCGTGAACGGTTTATGATCTTTCACGCCAGTCAATTGGGCAATGCATAAGACCGCGGTGAATACCACAAACGCAATTTTTACAAAGATGCTGGTCAGCCACAAAATAATTAAGATCGGGTCCATCGTTTCGATAAATGAGCCGACACGAATGAAACGAACCAGTTCCATGTCAGGGTAAACCAGATTGGCTCCCAGGTTCGGTCCAAACGTCAGCAGGATCGGAATGAGATGCAACACGATCAGCAGCAATGAAGTGAGCGTAGCCCCGAAGAGGGTGCGGAACACTTTTTTTGGCATCTCTAGATAAGGAAATAGCAAAAACAAGAATGCCATCTCTCCAAAAATCGCCATCGTATCTAGGATTGAGGCAACCATATCTCTTGCCGAGAGATGGTTAATCAAGGCGCTGAACATATCCAATTCCATTTCCTGAAACCCGATAAACGGAATAAAGAAGAAGGCGGCGGCAAAAATGAGGAAAAAACCTTCAGCCGTACGGAAGATCGTCAGGATCCCGCAGCGAACAGCATAGGCGACACAGACTCCAAAGATGGCGATCACCGCCCACCCTGGCGTACCAATCAAATATTCCGATAACAAGAAATCAGCAAGCTCCCTTAAATTGAGGGCAGCTAGAAAGAGATGGAGTATCACGATATATAGAACGAAGAGGATATGGAGGGGACGGCCCACTACTTTGCCTCCGAATTCTACAAAAAATTCGTTGGGGCGAGAGGATGCGAGCTTATAGGCGGGGTAGCATAACAGCAGCCCCAGCAAAGCGCCCACTACAACGGCAACCGGCGTAGAATACTTGCTGCCTCCAAGCAACATCCCTGTATAAAAAGCGATGACGGTGGTGAAGGTTTGCAAGCTGAAAAGCGCAAAGATTTGATTGGTTGTAATGTTCTTGAGCATTCATTCCGCCTCCTAATGTCGGATCGTGTCAAAACGATCCGCCCAGCATCGACTTGCGTAAATATTCCATCATCATGATGAAATTCCATTGATCCTTCAGTTTAAATGTGACTTCTGAGATGACAAAAAAACAGATGGAGACGACCAGAACGGTAATTCGTTTTTTTAGCTGAACTCCTTCTTTTTTCTGCATCAGCCAGTCAGCCAGCATGATGAGCACATACAGGATACCAATATAGACCACATTGAATCCCTCGCTATCTATTGGTTTCGTGAACCACCGAACGAAACACACCGCCCGTACGGTTTAATTTAATCTTCACATCAACTTCAATCGGGAGTTCCTTGGCGTAGTAATTCTTCCATTGATCTTGCATCGAATGCCAAATTTTCGGATGACTCCAATCCAGATATTGGCTCATGAGGAAGGCGTCAGATCGGGCTTTCCGAGTCTTGTCCAGCACATGGATAAACTGCTCTTCCACGTCCTTACTCAGGAGTTTCTCCAATTCACGGAGAACTTGCGGGTCCTTCAAATCGATGCGAGACAGTGAGGCTTCGATATAAGCTTTTGCACTGCTATCGACTTTGAACGAGACCTGATCTCCCTGTACTTTCGGTTTTATACTCGTCTTTATGCCTTCGATGTAAAAGCTAATCTCCTTCTCATCGGTGGGAGAAGGGAGGGTGAGCGTTGTATTTTTTAGCTGAGAGCTGATCCACAGCGCGGTTCGATGCTCGAGAGGAGTGAGCTCGATCTTCGCCATTTTCCCGCCGCTGAAAATCGCTGCACCTCCGGAGCCCATCCAACGGTTTGTTTTTGGATTCTCATTGGCAATTTCTGGTAACTCTCCGAAGGACAGCAGCGGGATCAGAATATCCCCGCCTTGGTATAGCGCCAGCTTATAATCCTTGACGGTAGTATCCAATACATAGTGATTGTTGACGTATTTCCGCAGGATGTCGCTGAGAATCCGTTCGAATACCATCGGTGCCTTCGTGATTTCTTTGACCTCGCCAGGGGTTACGAATAAGCTGGCGCTCAGCCGGAAGGAGGGCTGACGGAAGACGAATTCGACAACTTCGTCCAAGCCATGCTCTGCCTCTCTTCGGCCTACCACAACGACACGGGTTTGACCAAAGGTGACATTCCGGGACAAGTCAATTTGAATTAAATTTAAAGCCTGGCTGAGGTTCTCTGCTCGTCTAGTTATAAAGCTAAACGGATCCCCTTCGGGTTGCCCCGTCCCGCCAGCTTCCCCCGGAATCATCCGGTTCGGGAGCGGAATTCCTAGGGTCAGCTCTACTTGCTCGTCCTCCGTCCGATCGATCAGTACGGTGTTCACAAACGCACGGTTGTTGAGTTCCTGAGCAGACCAACATCCGCCAACGCCGATCAAAAGCAAGAAAATCAAAGTTGCTGTTGCGAGAGCGCGATGGTTTCTTGTCACTCGAAATCACCTTTCTCTTTAACCCAACCCCGAGGATTTGAGTTTTGCCGGTTTTCGTTGTTCGAGAGTAGCGCTGGGCGGTTTTTCATTTTCCACCACGGAGCCCGAAGGAACGTATCTCCCAAATCCTTGCCCATGAGCGGAGCAATCGGGGACATATACGGAATTCCAAAGGACCTTAAATTGACCAAATGGATGTAAATCAGGATCAACCCGCAAGTAACACCGTACAACCCAAACATGGAAGCCAGGATCATAATTGGAAAACGCAGCAATCGAAATGCCAAACCTAGATCAAAATGGGGGATGATAAACGAAGCGATCCCCGTTAATGAGACGATGATCACCATCGCCGCTGAGACGATCCCCGCCTGAACGGCGGCCGTGCCAATGATCAAGGCGCCGATAATGGATACCGCTTGCCCGATCGATTTTGGAATCCGAATGGAAGCTTCGCGAAGAGCTTCAAACGCCAGTTCCATCGCAAAGGCTTCCCATAGCGCCGGAAAGGGGACGATTTCCCGTGAAGCGGCAATCGTAATCAGCAGCTGGGAAGGGATCATTTCCGGATGAAACGTGGTGACTGCGATATAAATGGACGGCAGAGTTAAAGAAGCAAAGACGAAAAAATAACGAATCCAGCGAATCCAGTTCGCTGCGATATACCGTTGGTAATAATCCTCCGCCGATTGCAGCAGCATCGGCAAGGTCACCGGAGCAAGCAACGCAATCGGTGAACCATCTACGATGATGGCAATTCTTCCTTCCAGCACCGCTGCGGCGACGACGTCAGGCCGTTCGGTGTACTGCAGTTGAGGAAAAGGCGTATAAGGGTTATCTTCGATGATTTCTTCCACGTAGGCGGAGCCCAGGATGCCGTCCATGTCAATGTAAGAGAGTCGACGTTGCACTTCCTTTACAAGCTCCGGTTTGCATACGTTCTCGACATAAGCCAGTACGATGCTGGTTCGAGTTTCCCGACCTTTATTGACCGTCGGGGTTTTCAGATGTGGACTTTTAATCCGGCGTCGAATCATAGTCAAATTCTTCTCCAAGTCCTCGATAAAAGCTTCTCTCGACCCGCGAATGACAGATTCGTTGGGAGCTTCATCGATCCCGCGCGTCGGGTAATCGGAAATGGAGAACGTCAACATCCGCTTATCCCCGTCGATCATCAGCAAAGCTTCGGCGTTCAGGATGGCTTGAATCGCTTGATTTAAGTCATCGATGACGGTAGCTGTAGATACGCTTAATGCCTTATCCTCGAACAGGAACTGATAAATATTTTTCTCCTGCAGCAACGCGGATTCTCGCTGTAGACTGCGAACGATAAATTGCTGGACCGTTTCCTGTGCAATCATTCCGCGAACATAGACGAGGGCACACGATTGACCCGAGCTGATCGTAAATTCGCGATAGATGATGTCTGAGCTATCCTTAAGCACCTGCTTCATCCACTCTAACCGAACTTGTAAGCTTTGACCGTCAGCGAGGGATGAAGCATCCGTACGGCTTGGGGGGAGTGTCGGTGTTTTGCCTGACTTTCCCCCGAGGGAGTGTTTTCGACGCTGCAGCTTTCTTATGATGGGCATGGAGCTACCTCCTTCCTTAGCCGACTATTCCCAGTTAAGATGCGCCGTTGACAGGAGAAATATACTAATTTTTTGGCAAATCCGGAGTGAAGACCAACATCAATCGAAACGAGATTATTTTTGAAGCAAGTTGGTAATAAAGGGTAACGATATCATCAACAAGAATAGTCCAGTGGGGAAGGGTTCTCATGCCAAGAATAATGTTCCGGAATACTCACAACAAGCGCAGCCCTCTCCGAAAAAGCGGGGGTTCGCAAGGAAGCGCTTCGGATGGTAACTTCACCGGACGGAACGTGCATGAATCGGTTGCACAAATTGTTCGTGTATTAGATGCTCCAGATGATTTAGTAACCCGGTTTATTAGCGGCGCGGAAGGAGCTCCTGTATGCGCCATCGTATGTATTGCTGGTCTGGCAGATTTGAAAATGATCAACGATCATATCGTTACATCCATCCAGCAGGCGTATTCCGCCTTTGAACGCTCAGAATCTATCACCGGACAAGAATTGTACCAGCGGCTGGACAAGCAATTTCTATCGGTACAAAAATATAAATTAACGCAATCTCTCGATGATATTCTCGTTGGCGTGCTGTCCGGAGATACCGCGTTGTTTATCGATGGTGTGGATCAGGTGCTGCTGATTGGCAGTAAGCAATGGACAGGGCGCGGTGTGGAGGAACCCGAGACAGAATCGCTGGTCCGCGGCCCGCGTGAAGGATTTAACGAGAGCATAGAGACGAATATTATCCTGCTTCGGCGGGCGATCCGTGATCCGAAGCTGCGAATCGATACCTACCGTATCGGTGAACGGGGAAAGAAAGGGCTCGTCATCGCTTATATTGATAATATTGTGCACCCTGAGCTGATCCAAGAGGTGAAACGAAGAGTCGAATCGATCGACATCGACGATGCACCGGAGAGCGGGACAATTGAGCAACTCATCCAAGACAGCTTCTTGTCACCGTTCCCTCTGATCCTGCATACGGAACGTCCGGATAAGGCGACTTCTGCCATTCTTCAAGGTAAAGTTGTAATTTTGCTGGACGGAACGCCGTTTGCCTTAATCATGCCAACAACCATTGTATCTCTGGTTCAGTCGCCGGAAGATTATTACGAGCGTTGGCTGATCGGATCATTAATCCGGATCCTACGGTATACCGCAGTTTTTATTTCGCTGACATTTCCATCACTCTATATCGCCTTGGTGTCCTTTCACCAGGGGATGATTCCTTCCAAGCTGGCCTTTTCGATTGCGGCAGCTCGGGAAGGAGTGCCGTTCCCAGCTGTCATTGAAGCCTTTCTCATGGAATTAACGTTGGAACTGCTCCGTGAAGCCGGGGTCCGCCTGCCCAAGCCGGTCGGGCAAACGATCGGGATTGTAGGCGGTCTGGTCATCGGCGAAGCGGCGGTGCAGGCAGGGATTGTCAGTCCAATTATGGTCATTGTCGTTGCAGTGACGGCTATGTCTTCCTTTGCCATCCCTGCCTACAGCGCAGGTATTGCTTTCCGTATCTTGCGGTTTATTATTATGCTTGCCGCTTCCATGTTTGGGCTGTACGGGATCATCTTGACCCTCATCATGATCTGCATTCACCTATCGAGACTGAACAGCTTTGGGATTCCTTATTTAACACCATTAGCTCCCAGCTACTATCGCGACTGGCGGGATATGTTCATTCGAGCCCCGTTACCGATGTTGTCGAAGCGGCCTCAATTTTTGCAAACCAAAGATGAATCCAGGATGGGAAGTAGGGAGGGCGGTACATGAAGTCCTTTGAGTACGGAGATCGAGAAGTAGGCACCTATGAAGTGTTCGCCTCCGTTGCGAATATGGTCATTGGTTTCGGGTTGCTTACTTTGCCGCGTATCATCGTACAAAAGACACATTCTGTTGATGGGTGGGTATCGATTCTCATCGGCGGTGTTGGTGCCATATTCTTTTCGTGGATTGTCGCCAAGCTCATCAGCCGATTTCCAAAGCAGAACCTGTATGAAATCGGCGGTGCGGTCATCGGAAAGCCGCTGGCCCTCCTGATCACTCTTATGTTCGCTGTATATATGTTAGCATTCGTGGCTTATGAGACCCGAGGCGTTGCAAGCATTTCGCGCCTTTACTTGTTCGATCGGACACCGGTAGAGATCGTCAGCCTCGTCTTTCTCCTAGTGCTCATCTATGGCGTATCCGGACCTAGTGTGACCTTGTTCCGGTTAAATACATTGTTTTTACCCATCGTGATCATGCTGATCTTCGTCTTATTATTGATGAATATCAGCCATTTTGATTTCCATAACCTAATGCCGTTTTTTGTGACCGATTGGCGGGAGTTGGTGATAACTTCCAAGGAGTCGACCTTTTCATTTCTCGGGTTTGAGATTTTATTGTTCTATAATTCAATCCTCAACAAGCCGAAGAAAGCCGTAAAAGCCTCCACCTTGGGGATGCTTATTCCGCTTATTCTCTATTTGCTCGTGTTTTTAATCACCTTGGGCATGTTTGGTGCTGAGGTGACCGCCAGCACGCTGTATCCCACGGAGGAGTTGGCCAAGCAAGTTGAGGTACCCGGGGGCTTTTTTGAACGGTTTGAGTCGATTTTTTTCTCAGTTTGGATACTTACGCTATTTAATTCAGCGGCGATGGCCTTCGATGTGTCTCTCTTGGCGATAGAAGCTGTATTTTCAAAAGCGAAGCGCATAGCGCTGGCGATTGGGTTAGGCCCGATTCTGTTCCTCATCATCATGCAGCCGCAAAATATAGATGAACTTCAGCTGTTTGCTGAATGGATTAGTTACGCTGGCATCGGGGTGGGGATGGTCGTTCCAACCCTTCTGTTATTGTTGGCGATCCTGCGGGGGGTGAAGGGGCGTGCGTAGAGTTTGCTGTGTTGGGTTCGCCGCACTAATCCTAGCCTTAGGGTTGACCGGTTGCTGGGACCGGGTCGAAATTGAAGATCGAGGGTTTGTCGTAGGGGCCGGAATCGATCTTGCCGATGAGGAAGAGGCGCAGAACGGGCAATTTATCCTTACCTACCAATTTGTCATTCCAGGGGGGCTGCAGGCAAGAGAAGGCGACAGTAAAAACGGGAGTTCTTCCAAAGCTTACTTTAACCTGTCTACTAACGCGAATACGATGTTTGCGGCGGCTCGCAAGATGTCCTATCAAACGAGCCGCAGCCCCTATTTGCAACATATGCGCATGATCCTGATTTCTCGGAAACTGTCTGAAAGCGGAGAGCTTGCCTCTGTATTGGATCTTTTCCTCCGTGACCATGAAATGCGTCGAGCCACGAAAATTATGGTGACGGAAGGAGATGCGCGTGAAGTACTGGCGACGAATCCGAAAAATGAGAAGCTCCCGGTGATGTTTTTTGAATCCACTTCACTAAATCCAACGAAGAGCTCCAGCATTTATCCGCCAACGAACATCGGAGAAGTCCAAGCCTACATCTTGTCCAAGAGCAGCTTCGCCCTTCCAATCATCCGTAAACTGGGAAATGAGGTTTCCGTATCGGGGACTGCGCTCTTCGACAATGCTCAGAAGCTGAAGGGGCTCCTGAACGAAGAGGAGACTTCAGGATTAAACATCCTACGCGGAACCGCTAAGGACGGGGTTATAGAGGTGCGTGTGAATGATGAGTACATCGCTTATGAGATCAAAGGCTTACGGCAGACTATCCAAGCGGATGTGTCCGATCCCGAGCATATCCGGTTTACCATCCATCTGGAGTTGGAGGGAAACGTTGGCGAGACCCAGGAGCGATTGGATCTGCTTTCCGCTCATCAGCTTGCGGAACTCGAGGAGAAAACCGAGCAAAAAGTTATCCGCCTAACAAATGGAACTTTAACGAAACTGCAGCAGGAATACGGGTTGGATGTGATAGGCTTAGGTAAAGAGCTGGATCGCAGGCATCATGCGCTTTGGCAGAGCATCAAGGACGATTGGGAGCAGGGCGAACGTTATTTTTCCCGATGCGATATCGAAGTAAAAGTCCGCGCCAAGATTCGCATCGTAGGTTCAACGTTGGAAACCAAATAAGGAAGGAGGAGAATAGCTCATGTGGAATATCGTGCGAGATCGGCTTCCTACCACGATGACCTGGGTCTGTGCAGTATTGTCGGCGGTGATTCCTTGGATTGTCTATTCCATCAATCAGGCGCTGCATCATTACGGGGATCCACCATGGAAGAGGAAGTGATTATCCGGGGCTTTTGACCTGCATCCCAATGAATAAAGCAGCAATAACCACCCTTCCAAAACACGCCTTTAGGACTATTTAGGGCGGAGTAGGTTTACGCGATATTTATATGTAAAGGTAGATTTTAGGCGGTGTACGCGCAGAGTAAGAAGGGGGGGGTTATATGAGAACTCATGTCATGGAGCTTCAGGAAGGGGATCGTCTGAGAACCGATGTGTTTAACCGAGCCGGGTTGCACATTCTTCCGAAGGGGACAAGCATTCATGCGGAGGAAATCGCCCTGCTGATTCGGCAGAGTATCGATTATGTCGATATCGAATTACGCGAAGGGGAAGTTACCCTGAACTCTAGCAAGAATTCAAGCTTTATCCAGCATTTGCGCGATAACTTTTATTTTACAGTGAAGGGGTATCAAACGTTATTTTTAGAGGCGCTGACGACCGGGAAGTTTAATCAATCCATGGTTGAGCAGCATTTGGTGCCTATGCTTGAGGTCCTGGATCGAAATAAGGATGTTGTGTCACTCCTGATCGCCTTCACGGAAGAGGATGTTAATATTTATAACCACTCATTGCAGGTGGGTCTGTTATCCTATTATATTGCCACTTGGTTGGGACACCCGCCAAATGAATGTTATGAAATTAGCAAGGCGGGGTATCTGCACGATATCGGGAAGAGTCAGGTGCGGCAATCCCTTCGCAACCGCGAGCATGAATTAACGGGGGAAGAACGGGAGGAAATGAATCGTCATACCTCCTACGGTTATGACATTATCCGCCGATCGACAGGGGAAGAAGTGACGGCTCTCGTCGCACTTCAGCATCATGAACGGGAAGACGGCTCCGGTTATCCGGCTGGCTTGCGCAAAGAGAAAATTCATCCTTATGCCGAAATCGTTGCGGTAGCGAATGAATACATAGCGATGACGTCTCCAGACGCATCAGGTTCGCGGCAGGATATCTTGACGGTGCTGCGAAACATTTATAATCTCGGCTTCGGCAAGCTGAATGAGAAGGCGGTTCAAGCGTTGACGGCCAATCTTCTGCCGAATTTCATCGGGAAGAAAGTGAAACTAAGCAACGGTGAAACGGCGACGATTGTTTGGAACAACCCTACTGATATTTTCAAACCGTTGGTGCAAATCGACGAGTGGCAGTTCCGGGATTTGTCGAGAGAACGAAATATCGATTTAGTGCATGTGTTTATGTAAAATTACATAAATCCAGTGGAAGCAACCCGCACTCCATCGAAGGAGCAAGGGTTGTTTTTTATTTAGTTGAGACCCCTTGTACGCCAAACTTTTCTGAGCGTCGTCAGACGGGTACAATAGGTGTCGAGGAAAGTAAAATGGAGGCGCTTATGGAGAAGACGAGAATCCTAATCATCGACGACGAAGCGGCTATTGCCGATTTGTTGGCTTACGGGTTGTCTAAGGAAGGGTTTGACACCCGCACCGCCGGAAGCGGAGCCGAAGGGCTAGAGCTGATGAAGACGTTCCAGCCGGATCTTTTGTTGCTGGACTGGATGCTGCCGGACCAAAGTGGTCTGGACATTTGCAAGAAAGTAACGGCTGTTTACAACCTTCCAATTCTGATGATTACGGCAAAATCCGATATTACTGATAAAATTCTGGGTCTGGAATTTGGGGCGGACGACTACATTACCAAGCCGTTTGATTTGCGAGAGGTGGTCGCCCGAATCCGTACGATCCTTCGGCGGGTTCAGCCTGCCGCCGGCGGGCTTGAAACTTCTCCGAAGGAAGAGCGGATTCGCTTCAAGAACATTGAGGTCATCGAAAGCGAAAGGCTCGTACGCAAGGACGGAGAGCCTGTAGATTTAACCCCAAAGGAATTTGATCTGCTGCTGCGTCTGTATCATCACCGGGGCAAAATCTATACGCGTTCGGAGCTGCTGGATCTCGTGTGGGGGTATGACTTTCCTGGCGATACGCGCACCGTTGACACGCATATCCAGCGATTGCGCAAAAAGCTCGACGCGAGCGACCTGATCACAACTGTGTTCGGTGTCGGGTATAAATTCGAGAAACAGGTGGACTAAGCGATGGTTCGCACGATTCGAGGGAAGTTTCTTGTCGGCTTTTTTCTCATCTTTGCCCTGTCCTTTCTATTGCTGAATCAAACGGTAGACCACCTCATCCAGAAGAACAACCAGAACATGATCACGGACGACTTGATTGGTCTGAAGAAAAACAGCAACATCTATGTTCGGCAGGCGTTCTTAATCAATCACTTCACGAACGACGATCTCTATTTCGGGCAAATGGCTGAAGAGATTGTCAGTGACCTGAAACGGGCGACCTCCAGCGAGGTCAGCGCCTATACGGTGGACGGGGTGCTGCTTCATGCCTCATCCAATGAGGCGTTTGCCGGTGCAACTGATGAGGATTTAAAGCAAGCGCTCGAGGGCAAAACCGCCTACACGATCACCTATAAACAAGGGACGGCCGCCGTGCATTACTCCTACCCGGTGATCATTGATGGAAGTCATGTGGGAATCTTGCGGTTTGCCAAGGACTTCTCTTTGCTGTACGAGCAGAGCGATATCATTCTGAAGACCATCACGTATTTGGCTTTTGGCATATTGGCTGTAGCTTTCTTATTTTCTTATTTGTTGTCCCGTAATCTGACGATTCCATTGGTCAAGCTCAGCAATGCCTCGAGTGAAGTGATGCAAGGGAATCTGGACGTGCGCATTGACGTCAAACCGACGCGGCGGGATGAAATTGGTCGACTGGCCGCGAACTTTAACGAGATGATCGGACAGATCAAGCAGCAAATTGCTCGCATCGAACGAGACCGCGACCGCTTGGAACGTTTAAATCGGCAGCGGAAAACCTTCTTCGACAATGTGACCCATGAACTGAAGACGCCGCTGACTTCCATTCTTGGATATGCAGAAATCATCCGCCAGCAGGGGGAGTCGGATCGGGCTTTTTTTGAGAAAGGCATGAACCATGTCGTTCAAGAAAGTGAGCGATTGCATGGGATGGTACTGAGATTGTTGGAATTATCGCGGGAAACGGCAGGCAGCGAAGAGTTCAAACAGGTGGACACGGGACAACTGTTGCGCGATACGTGCGAGGCATTGGCCTTTAAAGCCAAGCGCTACCATAAATCGATACACAGCGAGATCGAGGAAGGGCTTCACGTCTACGGACAGGAAGACCGCATCCGGCAGATCTTCATCAATTTGCTGGACAACGCGATTAAATACAGCAAACCGTATTCGGAGATTGAAGTTCAAGCCAAGCGGGCAGGGGAGCAGGTTCGTTATCGATTTGCCAACCTGGGGGAGACAATTCCACCGGAACAATTAAACGAAATCTTCGAGCCGTATTATGTCCCTGAGCGGCATGGTGCGAAGGAGACGGGGAGCGTTGGTTTGGGACTGGGCATCGTGAAATCGATCGTGGATGATCATGGAGGGACTGTTCGGATGACGAGCGAAAACGAATTGACCACGGTTGTGGTGGAGCTGCCATTCATGAAGTCGGAAGGAGAGTTGGCATGAAACTGCGAATATGGATGATCGCTGTATCGTTGTTGATCGCGGTCACTCTACTGCCCGGCTGTGCTGGCAGCCCCCAGACCCAGATGATCATTATCCCGGATGCGGAGGAAAGTCAACATGCAGACGAGCCTACGGGGCCCTTCAAGGTAGAGAAAATCTATCGAATTCCTCTCGCTGCCAAAGGCGGACTATTGGGGTGGTTTGGTACCGATTCTTTGCTGGGGGTTTATAACGGAACCAACGGATCGCAAATTCTCGAGGAAATCAAGCCCCCATATGAGGACTTGCAGAAGGTTCGCGCATTGGGGGCCAAGCAGTACGTTTTCGATCTATCCCCGGACGGCAAGCGAATTACCGCCATTGAGGAGAAGGGAAGCCATTATGAGCTTCAGCTGCTGTCTTTGACCGGAGAAGCAGATCTCAAGCTAAAAACCATAGACACTTCTGAGCTCACGACGAAACAGTTTACTTGGTCGGACAACAGTCGGTATCTCGCCTTCACTAATTATGTATCGGAACCTGAAGTGACAGGTCAATCTGAGATCGTGGTCTATGACATGCAAAATAGGACTTCGGAAATTTACAAGATTCCGTTTCTGAAGGAAGGGCAGACGGAACTGTACAACTCAGTCCATGTCTCCGATGACGGGAACAACGCATTTCTTCTTGTCCAACGGATCGATGAAACGAGGCTGGTAGCCGGAAAGTTGAAGGACGGGGAATTCGTCGCTCAATATGAACATGCGTTAAGCCGGTATGGCCAAGCCGCATGGCTCAATGACAATCAAGTAGCCTTCCTAAGTCAGGACGGGACGTTGTATGCATACGATTTGCGGAATGAGGCAGTGGCTGTGCTACTGGATTATGCCCTTACCTTCGAGCTGTCCAGAGACCGTCATACCATCGCCTATAGTAAGGAAGATGGTACCTTGCTTGCTGGTAGAGTACAGGGCAACAATATAATCAATGCGAGTCCAATATATCAGGGGGTGCTGCCCTACCAGATGTCCTGGAGCGAGGATAATCGAAGATTGTTGATCTTTGGCGGGAGAAGTCTGATTCGCAGTTCACAGGGGCCTGCCGTCGTGCCAAGCGCGGAATACTCCGTTCAGGAATCTGACTGGCTGCCCTTCATTATCGAATTGAAATAACGTCTTAGCTTAAACAGGAGCGTGAGTTTGAAACGCTCCTGTTTTTTTGTGTTTACAGTTTGGAGACATTTTGTTGACAACTCGGTCAAACGATGGTGACATCTCCCCTTTACGATGAAGGTGGCCCAAAAAACAGGAATTGCCTTATCGTCATGCGGCCGAAAGGAGTATAGGACGTTGAAAACATCAATCAAAACAAGAGCAATAACGTCGGCAGCGGTGAGTTTCATCCTATTGTTTTCACTAGCTGCCTGTCATGGTGGGGGAGGAGCGTCTCCAAATCCCCAAATCGGTGAATCGGACAACCACGTGGGCGAACCGCCAAGCCAGGATCCCGATGACGTTGGAAAAACAACGTTGGTTCTGTCGAGCTTTTTTCCAGATGCTCGTCTGGAGAAGCTGGTCAACCAATATGAAAAGATCCACCCGGAGGTGGACATCCAACTTCAGTTCGTGCAATCCGATGATGCTCATTTGGAGGCGGAGATGGAGAAATATCTGACCCAAACGAATACGGCCATGCTGGCAGGAAAGGGGCCGGATTTGCTCATCCTGGATGATTTGCCGGCCGCCAATTATGTAAAGAACGGACTGCTTGTTAACTTCGATGAGTTGATCGCACAAGATCCTACTTTTCAGAAAACGGACTATTTCTCAAATATATTGGACAATGCCAAGCTTGGCGGCGGCTTGTACGCGATGCCGACTTCATTCTTCCTGCTCGGACTGGCCGGCGACGAAGAAGCGCTCGCGAAGGCTGGAGTGGAGATCGACGACCAATCTTGGTCTTGGAACGATTTTGCCGTTCTTTCTGAGCAATTGGTGAACAAAACGTATCCGCATGTGATCCAAACAGAACCTCAATACATGCTGAATTGGATGGTGTCCGACAATTTATCGCTATTTGTGGACGAGTCCAAGGGAATGGCTAAATTCAACACGAGCAGCTTTACCGGCTTAATGAAGCAGGTGCAGAACATGGCCGAAGACGGAGTGATTGGCATGGAGGGAGTCCCTTATTTCTTCCCTGTGCAGATCAACTCGCCTGCCGATTACTTCGAATCGCTAAAAAGCTATCGGAGTCCAAACATGAAGCTTTACGTCAAGCCGCATGCCCAAGACGTGGGGGCCGGTGGGTACTTTCAACCGTATCAAAGCATCGGATTGAATCGCAGCTCCAAAGCCAAGGAACAAGCCTGGGACTTCGTGAAATTTATGATCTCGAATCAAGTGCCGGTCGATCCGAACCATGCCGGCTTCCCGCTCAATAAGCAGCTTTACAAGCAGGAAGTCGAACAGTTGAAAAAAGAAGGGGCCGTACAAACCGCCAAGGAGGGCCCATTGAAGGGGGTACCCGTCCAAGTAGACCTGGACAAGCTGGTTGTGCTTGAGCAGTTTCTGACCGGTGCAACCCATATGGTATCTAAATTTCAGCCGGATCAACTGTCGGAAATCATTACTGAAGACTCCAAAGCTTTCTTCAGCGGGCAAAAATCCGCTGAGGACGTCGCCGGCCTGATCCAAAACAAGGTCACGACGTATCTCAATGAATAGCAGCAGTGATCATGAACAGCACGGATCCGATTCTGGGAGAGGGTCGGTTCCGATTTGAGGGAGATAGAGAACACTCGGAGGAGAAGTTATGGGGAAAAGTGGGAAGATCGCGTATTTCATGGCTGTCTTGGGGATCATTATGGTTTTGCTGTCCTTAGGGGGTGTGATTACCCTTGGTGGTGAGAAGCACGCAGGTTCCGTTCATCGGTTCTTGTCGTCCGGACCGGCGGTTGGTGAGGAAAGGGCCGTTCCCGGCGGAACCGCCGAGAAGTACCGGATCGTCATTGATCCCGGACATGGCGGGAAGGATCCGGGAGCGACCAGCGTGAGCGGCAGGGAAGAGAAGGATTTTACGTTGGCCCTAGCGGAGAAGGTCTATAAACGACTTGAGCAGGATTCGATGTTCGAACCCGTATTAACTCGTACAAGTGATGAGTTTATCGAGCTGGAGGATCGGTCCAAGGTCGCCAACGAGCAGCATGCAAATGCATTCATCTCTTTGCATGGCAACACGTATGAAGGGTCGGAGCCAGTGTCCGGCACGGAGACGTATTACTACAACAAAGGAGACGGCAGTTATGAACTGGCAGAGATGATCCACCAGCATTTAATCGAAGCCTTGGGTTTTCGGGACAGGGGCGTTCGTCAAGAAGGCTGGAAAGTGCTGCGAACGAGCGAAGTTCCAGCGGTTCTGGCCGAAATCGGGTTTCTGACCAACGCGGAGAATGACTCGGTCTTATTTAGTGAAGCGGGGCAGGACAAAGCGGCGCAAGCGATAGTGGATGCGCTTAAACAATATTTCGGAAAATAAACCCGGGAGAAACGGCAGGATTACCTGCTGTTTCTCCCGTCGTCATAACTGAGCTGCCATTCAATGCCGTACTTGTCCGTTACATTGCCGTAACAAGGGCTCCAGAATGTTTCCTGCAGCTCCATCTTCACCGTTCCGCCCTCCTTGAGACGCTCAAACGCGACGGTGATTTCCTCTCGATTGGTGCTGACCAGCGCCAAACTGATATTCGTTCCAACGGTATAAGGGGAACCTGGGAACACGTCGGAGAACATCAGATGACTGCCGCTTACCTGCAGATTGGCGTGCATGACCCGATCCTTTGCTGCTTCGGGAAGCGCATAATCCGGTTCAGCCGCATGCGCTTCGCCGTAGGTCATGATTTGCGGGCGCTCCACACCAAACGCTTGGGCGTAAAACTCCACCGCTTCACGGCAGTTGCCGTCGAAATACAAATATGCGTCAATCGGCATATCCTTCTCCTCCTCTTAAATGGCTCTTTTTGTGCATAGACTCCCTTAAAGCTTACCCAGAATCCACCAACTTGAATCAGACACAATCCATAAATGGGATATATTAACTCAAGATTTATTTCACTATTTCCAAAAGACATTCGATGGAAGATAGGAGGAAAATACAGTAAACTAGAGATTTTTTGTTTACATTACGATAATATAATTCGTAAATTAATATCATAAAGATGTTTTAACTTTAAAATATAATTTCAAACGAATGAAATGAATTTCCAAAAAAATTCACATGGTTTGCTTGTTTTTTGTCAGCTTTGCGCTTAAGATATGATTGCAAGTCTAGTAAATATATCCAAATAGTGAAGTAGGTAATGAAGATGGCTATTCATGATAATATCCTGATCAAGATTCGCGATATGAAGGAAAATCTGACGCCGGTCGAGCGCATGGTCGCGGAATATATTCTCGCCAATACAGAAGACATTCCCCATCTTTCGATCAAAAGCTTGGCCAAGCTGAGCAAAACAAGCGATGCTTCGGTGCTTCGGTTCTGCAAAACGATGGGATACAGCGGTTACCGCAGCTTTATCGTCAGTATTTCCGCAGCGCTTGGCTCGATGGACGACGAGCGGAAGGACCAGTACACCGATATCCAACCGGGCGATGACCTGGATACGATTATCGCCAACATTTCGCGCAACAATATGAAGTCGATTGAGGATACGTTAAGTGTGCTGGATCGCGGCGAGGTTGCTCGTGCCGTTAAAGCGCTTCGAGCCTCTAACCGCATCGTGTTCTTTGGGATCGGCGCCTCCGGATTGGTGTGCCAGGACGGGGAACAGAAATTTTCACGAATTAATAAAATGTGCCATGCGTACACCGATGGTCATAGTCAGTTGACTGCGGCGACATTGCTTGGCAAAGGTGACGTTGCTATCTTCGTCTCAAACTCCGGTAGTACCCTGGAAATTATAGAGACACTGGAGATTGCCAAGAAGAACAACGCGACAACGGTCGCCATTACCAAATACAACAAAAGCGAGCTTGCCGATAAGGCGGATATCCTGCTCGGCATCTCCACACCGGAGATCACCATGCGCAGCGGGGCGATGGGCTCTCGGATTGCGATGCTGACGATCATAGACATGCTGTTTGCCGGAGTGGCCAGTGCAGAATATCAACATGTGAAGAAGTATTTGACCAAGACGCATAGTATCTTAGCCGCGAAGCACAAAAGATAAAGGAAACAAGCTGACATTAGACATGGGATCTTGACGATCCGATGTCTTTTTTTGTTGAAAAAAGGAGTAAAAAATCAAAAATATATTACATAGTAAAATTTTATTTCAAAATCTATTGACGTGGTAAAGTTTACCACCGTAAACTAAGACTCAAGTAAAGGGTGGATCAAACCAGATCATCAGTGAGGAGAATGAAGACGCCATGGAAGAATACTATGCTGGGCTGACGACGGAGGCTATCAACCAAAATACGTTAAGGATTGATGAATGCTCGACCGAAGAAATGCTGCGTCTGCTGAATCGGGAGGATGCCACGGTACCCGCCTCTGTGGCTGCGGAAATTCCGCAGATCTCCAAGGCGGTGGATCTTCTACACCAACTGCTGAAGCAGGGGGGGAGAATGTTTTATATCGGGGCAGGGACCTCGGGCAGATTGGGGGTGCTGGATGCTTCAGAATGTCCACCAACCTTCGGCGTTGATCCTGAGCTGGTGCAAGGGCATATCGCCGGTGGAGACATCGCTTTAAGAGCAGCGGTCGAAGGTTATGAGGATAACGAGGAGGAGGGGATGGCATTAATCGAACGGCTTGGGGTGACGAACAAGGATGCAGTGATCGGTATTTCGGCCAGCGGCAGCGCCGGCTTCGTCATTGCGAGCTTGAAGAAAGCTGCTGAGCTGGGGGCAGCGACCATTGGCATCGTCAACAACAAGGCATCCAAGCTGGAGGCAGTCTGCGATATTTGTATCTCACCTGTGGTAGGACCGGAAGCAATTATGGGCTCTACCCGTCTGAAGGCAGGAACGGCACAGAAGCTGGTGCTTAACATGCTCACGACCTGCACGATGGTGAAGCTGGGGAAGACGTACAATAACCTGATGGTGGACTTGAAGGCGAGCAACAAGAAGCTGTATGACCGTTCTATCCGCATCCTCAAAATCGCCACCGGTGTCGACAGTGCCACCGCAGCGAAAGTGCTGGAGGAGGCATCACTGAACTGCAAGCTTGCGATCCTGATGATCAAGACGGGGATGGAGGCCAAGGAGGCTGAGCGTCGATTAACCGAGTGTGACGGTAATCTCAAGCTGGCGATTCGCACACAAAACAAAGTGGTTTAACACGATTATCCAGGGGGAGGATTTTTGGCGATGAGAAAAATGCATGTATGGGCATCTGTATTGGCATTAACCATGTCGATCAGCTTATTGACGGCATGCGGGTCGGGGAACAAAGCCGCAAACGGCGGCGATTCCGCGACTCCCAACAACACCAATAGCTCCGCTGAAGCGCCTGCCGAGGCCAAAGACACGATCACCGCGTTACTTCCGCCGGTTTCAGGCAACTTCCAAAGTCGATTTGAGGAAATTGAGAAAGATTTTAACGCCCTGTATCCCAATTTAACTTTAAAAATTGAACCGGCCAGCTGGGAGGACATGACACAAAAGCTGGATACGCAGGTGAATGCCGGCAGTCCCCCAGACATTGCCTTTATCGGCTCGGATGGGATCTCCAAATACGTGCAGCAAGGGATGTTGATGGACATCACCGATACCGTAACGCCGGAAATGGTCGCGGACTTTGATCCAACGCCGCTCGAGTATATGAAGAAAGCAGATGGACTGTACGGGTTCCCGGCCTATATGGAGGTTCACGCCCTTGGCGGTAACAAACAGTTCCTTGAAGAAGCAGGGATTGATTGGAAAAGCGTACAGCAAAACGGTTGGACATACGAAGAGTTCCGTGAAGCGATCAAAAAAGGCGTTGTGAAGGAAGGCGATACGATCAAACGGTATGGCTTCGTGTTCGCAACCGCCGGGGTGACGGCTAAGGATTATCTGAACATCCTCATTAAAAATGCCGGGATGCCTGCCGCGTTCACCAAAGACTTGAAATTTGCTTACACCAGCAAAAATTACTTGGAAGTGCTGAAGGCGGTACGGCAAATGATCGATGACGGCTCGATGCCGAAGGAGCTGAGTTCCGTCGATGCCGGCAAACGCTGGAACATGTTCCTGACCGGTCAAACGATGATTACCGGGAAAGGGCTGGCCACCTTCGAGAACTCGGCAAATCAAAACAATGAGAAGCTGAAGGCCAATGACGGCAGTGCGGTCGCTGGCAGCATTCCGGTTGAGTACATTGTCCTTCCTGTCCCCACGTTCCTGGGTCAAGAGCCGGTCTCCAGCACAGTCGTGGACGGTTATGTCACCTTCCGCGGCAAGAAGGAACCCAGCGCCGAGCATAAAGCTAACGTCGTGAAGGCGGCCTACTATCTAGCCAGCGGCAAAGTAGCGGCATTGACGAACAATGACCTGTTTGCGGCTCACATTACCAAGAGCGGCAGAGAAGCGGCGAAGGACCTGACGGTGAACCGGAATCCGGATAACGTTGCCGCAGTCGAAACTTTGTTATCCCACGCCAATCCGGCACGTCCGGATATCCCGGTGGAGCTTGGCGCCCAGGCGATCAAGCTCGAGGATGAAGTGATCATTCCGAAGCTGCAAGCCTTGTTGGCTGATGAGATTACGCCGGAGGAAATGTACGAAGCCGTCAAAAAAGAAGCGATCAAGATGTTTGGGGAAGACGGCGTAGTGATCGACTAACCAATGGAGGATCGGATAGCCGTGGGGAAGGTCTGCGGCTATCCGAACCGTTTTTTTTACACTAGCGAAAAGGAGTTTGGACACGATGGCCCAGTTGGCAAAAATGCGGACGACAGGCCCAACCAAAAGAAAGATGCTGCGGATCAAAGGAGACACGAGCTGGGCATACGCTTTTATCGCCGTGGCGCTGGTCGTCTACGCCGTATTTACCGCCTATCCTGTTGTCAGCGCTTTGATTATCAGTTTTCAGGAATACAAACCGCTGGGTTCCCAGTTTGTCGGATGGGAGAATTATGCAAACACCTTCACCGACAGCTTATTTTGGAAATCGATCAAGAACACGATTGTTTATACCGTTTTAACCGTTCCGGTCTCTTTGTTCCTGTCATTTGTGATCGCCATCATGATCCATCCGCTGCGTAAAGGAATGCAAACGACCTTTAAAGCGATCTATTATTTGCCGGCGGTGGCATCCGGTGTAGCCCTGTCGGTTGTCTGGCTATGGATCTTTGATCCAATGACGAGCGGGATCTTAAACCAGCTGCTAGGCTTGTTTGGCATCACGAACCAGAACTGGCTGGGTTCCAGCTCAACGGCGATGTTCTCGCTGGTGTTGATGGCCTGGCTGTCCAGTCACGGCACGAGCATTATCATCTATTTGGCGGCGCTGCTTGGCATTGATCATAGTTACTATGAAGCGGCGGAGCTGGATGGGGCATCGTTCCTCCAGAAGATCTGGTACATCGTAATTCCCTGCCTCAAGCCAACAACGTTGTTCCTGCTGGTGACCGGCGTAATCGGTTCTTTCCAGGTGTTCCAGAACGCCTATCTGATGACTGGAGGCGGTCCGGATAACGCGACCACGATGGTGGGGCTGCTGATTTTTAACAATGCCTTCAAGTATTTTGAATTCGGGGAGGCGGCGGCACAATCCTTGATTCTAACGGTGATTATTGCAAGCATTTCCCTGCTCCAGTTCAAATTTATGGGCAACGACATCGAATATTAGCGTGGGAGGGAGGATGAACCCATGGCACTATACAGTAATCATACCGGCCATCCATACGTGAGGCGAATCCGCAACGCAGGGCTCATGATCGTTCTTCTGCTTTTTGCGCTGGCGACGCTGTTTCCGATCTACTTCATGATCATTTCCTCCTTCGGTGATCCCGTGGAAGCGGGGGCCTTAAGCTATTCGTTGTGGCCGGGCAAAATATCGCTGGATTCCTACAAGTTTTTCTTCGACTATAGCGAGTATTCCTATCGCTGGCTGTTGAATTCGCTGATTGTGGCGACCAGCGTGATGGTGTCGAATGTCCTCTTTGCGACCTTGGCGGGATACGCCTTCTCCAAAATTCGTTTCCGCGGCAGATCGGTGTTGTTTTCGATTATGCTCTGCGCGATGATGATTCCGTATCAAGTAACTCAGGTGCCGCTTTACATTTTGATCGTGAACGTGTTTCAGATTGAAAATACATACGGTGCGTTGATAATGCCAGGTCTCGTCACCGTATTTAACATCTTTCTAGCCAAGCAGTTCATGACTTCCATTCCGTTCGAAATATTAGAGTGCGCGAAGGTGGAAGGCTGCAACCAGCTTCAGATGTTCACGAAGATCGTTCTCCCCCTCTCCAAAACCGTGATGGCGGTTATGGCCATTCTCACCTTTATGGATAGCTGGAACACGTTCTTCTGGCCGTTTCTGGTTACGAACACGATGGACATGCAAACGATTCAGGTGGGGCTCAAAAACTTCCGATTCGCGAACACCACGTACTTCGCTCCGATGATGGCGGGGGCGACGATCTCGGCCTTGCCGATGTTCATCTTGTTCTTCAGCTTGCAAAAATATTTCCTGGAAGGCGTCACGGTTGGCGCGGTGAAGGGGTGAACCTGGAGGTGAGGGGATGGGGCGTCCTCGCGGAACTTCTGCGGCTTACCGCTATGCGGTAGGTTTGATGTCAGGAACCTCGGTCGATGGCATCGATGCTGCTGTGATCGCCATTCGCGGTGACCTAGATGGAAGTGAAAAACCGGAAGTCCGATTGGTAGCGTACGAAAACACGCCATATTCAGATCAGGTTCGGGCAGAGATCTTTGCCATGTTTGATCCCCGGCAAGCGACGATCGACCGGGTAGGTCGTCTGAACGTGTGGCTGGGGGAGTTGTTCGCTCAAGCAGCGCTGGCGATAATTCGGAAGGCGGGGTTAACTCCCGGCGAGATCGCCTGGATTGGCTCCCATGGCCAAACCATTTATCATGCGCCGAACCCGAGCCTCGTGGATGGCCTCGATTTACGGCATACCGTTCAAATCGGGGAAGGGGCGGTGATTGCAGCCCGGACAGAAATCCCTTGCGTCTCTGATTTTCGCGTCGCGGATATGGCCGTGGGAGGCCAAGGAGCTCCGCTGGTACCGTATACGGAATATTTGCTGTATCGGGAGGAGAAGCGAACGTTGCTGCTGCAAAATATCGGGGGGATCGGAAATATGACCGTTCTTCCCCAGAACTGTCGGTCAGATGAGGTGTATGCATTTGATACGGGGCCTGGGAACGTATTGATCGATGGTGTGGTGACGCGCCTGACTCGAGGCGCAGCCACGATGGATGTTGGCGGAAGTCTGGCCCGGCGCGGCCAAGTGCATGCCGGGCTGCTTGAAGAGTTAATGCAGGAGCCTTATTATGAGCAGCCGATTCCGAAGTCAACCGGACGAGAGTTGTTTAATGCGGCCTACATTGACCGTCTGTTAGAGCGTCAGGCACGGTATGGCCTTTCAGCAGAGGATCTGGTGGCTACGGTTACCCGGCTTACGGCTTGGACGATCGGTGAAGGATATCGCCGGTTTGTTCGGGCCCAGCATGCAGCCGATGTATTAATCGTTGGGGGAGGCGGGAGCTATAACCCAGTGCTGATGAGCATGCTGGCGGACGAGATGAACGCGATGGGGGTTGCCGTGATGACGCAGGAAGAGCTGGGTTTTCACAGCGACGCCAAAGAAGCGGTGGCGTTTGCGTTATTAGCAGGCTGCACGCTGGATGGGGTGCCGAACAATCTCCCGCGGGTCACCGGTGCTGCTCATCCCGTGGTGATGGGGAAGATCAGCTATTCGGTTCCCAAGCGATAATTCGCCGGTCGGTCAACGGACAATTTGTGGAGAGGGGATGTTAATAGGATGGTGGAAAACGGGATTGATCGGCTTTCGGAATATGCCAAGCTGCTGCAAGGCCATCGGCTGGGGTTAATTACAGCGCCGACCGGCCTTACCTCGGATTTTAGGTCTACGATTCAGGTGCTGCATGATCAGTTTCATCTGACGGCCTTATTCTCGCCCGAGCATGGGGTTCGCGGAGATCAGGCTGCCGGTGCGTTGGTCGACAGCTACATCGATCCGATCACGGGGGTGCCGGTACATAGCCTTTACCGACAAGATTCCAAGCGGCTGACACCGGAGATGCTCGATGAGGTTGATGCCGTCGTCTATGATATTCAGGATGTAGGGATTCGATACTATACTTACATCTATACCATGCTTTACGCGCTGGAGGATTGTGCGGCAGCGGGCAAGCCTTTTATCGTGCTGGATCGAGTCAATCCGCTGGATGGTGTTACGGTGGAAGGCAATGTGCTTAAGCCGGGGTTTGAGTCGTTTGTCGGCAACTATCCGCTTTGTGTACGGTACGGTCTAACTGCCGGAGAAGTGGCCCGCATGGTCAACGAGCAAATGGGCTGGAACGCCGAGCTGTACGTGATCCCGTGCCGAGGCTGGGACCGGAGTATGCTCTTTCCGGAAACCGGGCGGATCTGGGTACATCCATCGCTCAATATGCCTCGGTTTGAGACTGCATTGCTGTATGGAGGTACCTGCTTGTTTGAAGGGACGAATCTATCGGAAGGGCGCGGCACGACGTTCCCGTTTGAAATGATCGGTGCACCTTATATTCAGCCGGAGAAGCTGGCCGCGGAATTGAATGCGAAGCGATTGCCGGGCGTGCTGTTCCGGCCGGTGTATTTTAAGCCAACGACCTCCAAACACGAGGGGGAGCTCTGCGGCGGCGTCCAGTTGTATGTGACCGATCCTCGGGCGTTGCATGCGGTGGAGACCGGATATATCCTGCTGGATACCATTCGTCGAAACTACGAGGAATTTGCTTTCCTGCCGCCGATGCAGGAGAACCACTTGTCCTTCATCGATATGCTGAGCGGCGACAAGCTGCTTCGCGAAGGGACTTTGCCGCTTCCGGAGCTATTGGAGCAGTTCCGGGAAGAGAGCCGGGCGTTTGCTGCGATGAAGCAGCAATATCACCTCTATGCCTGAGGGGAGGCTAGATTCAAATGAGATATGTCGTTGGCATCGACGGCGGCGGTACGAAAACGAAAGCAACGGTTGCCGATGAGACAGGGAACATCGTTCGCTCCTTCGCCGTCGGTCCGCTGAATCTCAACGGTCAGGATGCCGGATCAGTGGAACAAACGCTAGGTCATCTGCTGCAGATTACAACCGAGGTGTGCGGCGGGCTTGATCATTGTGTGCAGATGTGTCTCGGCGCGGCGGGGATTAGCAACCCGGCTGTTGCGGAGCGACTGACAACGCTGATCCGCTCCGGCGGTTACCGCGGCGGGCTCGACTTGGTAGGCGATCACGAAACCGCGTTGTGCGGGGCGTTAGATCGCTCGATCGGCATGATCCTGATCGCCGGCACCGGGTCCATCTGCTTCGGGCGGAACGCGCGCGGGGAAACCCATCGAACAGGGGGCTTCGGTCACCTGATCGATGATGAAGGCAGCGGCTATTTCATTGGCCGCGAGCTGCTGAGCGCGGTCGTCCGGGCGGCGGACGGACGGAGCGGTCCCACTGCGATCACGGAGCTGGTCTATGCGCAGCTGGAGATCGATTCGGTGCGGCAGCTGATCGGGTTCGTGTACAGCAAGGACACGAATAAGAAGGACATTGCCGCACTGGCCCCGCTGCTGTCGCAAGCCTGCGAGCTTGGCGACAGCACAGCGCTGGCGATCGCGCGCCGCAGCGCGATCGCTCTGGCGGAGCTGGCCGCTCCCGTGGCCAGCCGGCTCGCCCTGGAGGAGGGCGAGCTGGCGCTGGCCGGGAGCGTGCTGCTCCGCAGCGCGCACGTGCAGGCGGGCGTCAGGGAAGCGCTCAGTGAGCGCTTCCCGAGGCTCACCTGCACGCTGCCCAAGCATGACGCGGCCTATGGCGCGGTCATGCTGGCGCTGCGCGCGCTGGCGCCCGGGCGGGGCTAAGCCGCCCGGTGCACAAAAGGCGTTTCCCTTCAGGTTGCATCCATGAAGGGAAACGCCTTTCCTTGTGCTCTGATCAGCCAAGCAGAGCTTACAGAGCCCGGTCTAACAGATCCATAATATGCACGGCTTCCATTTGCTTATCCAAGCCAGCTCGCAAGATGCCTTGTTTCATCTGCAGCAGACAGCCCGGGTTCGAGGTGACGATGAGGTGAGCTTTCGTCTCCCGGACCTCTTCCATTTTGTCGTCCAAAATTTGCATCGACATCTCAAATTGGGTCAGGTTGTACGTCCCGGCTGAGCCGCAGCAGCTGTCGGGATGACGCATTTCCACAAGCTCCAATCCCGGGATGCGGCGCAGCAGCTCACGGGGTTGGTTACGCACACCTTGACCGTGGGCCAGATGGCAGGAATCTTGATACGTGACTTTGTAATTCAGCGGCTTGCTGAATTGGAGAGGGGGGAGCTCGGCCAGCAGCTCATTCGCGTCGCGGTTGCGGGCGGCAAACCGCTTGGCCCGTTCCTCCCACACCGGATCGCCTTTGAACCAGTGCCCGTATTCCTTTAACGCCGCCCCGCAGCCTCCGGCATTGTTCACGATGAAGTCAACGCCGGCTTGTTCAAACGCTTCGATATTCCGCTTGGCTAGCTCTTTGGCGCCAGCCATCTCGCCGGAATGGGCGTGCATCGCTCCGCAGCAGTTCTGTGCTTCGACAAACACGACGTCGCAGCCGGCTTTGGTTAACAGCCGCGCCGTCGCTTGATTCGTCTCGAAGAACATCACATCCATGACGCATCCGGTGAACAAGCCGACCGTGAGTTTGGTTTCGCCTTCGGCTTTCATGTGTTGCTCCCGCTTGCGGCGTTCGCGCGGGGAAGCAACTGTTTCGACCGCCTTCTGCATTTCGCGCATCGACTTCGGCAACACCCGGATCAGACCGGTTTGATTGGCGAAGGATTGCAGACCCAGCGCTTGAGCTCCCCATAGGACATGGCCCAGACGACGAACACGTTTCGGATACGGGAAAACCCGTTCGAAAATCAAGTTGCGCAATACCGAGGGCTTCGCCGTCTCTTGCTTCGTTTCCTGCACAACATGACGTGCGGTTTCCAGCAAGCTCCCGTAAGGCACACCCGCAGGACAAGCCGTTTCACAAGCCCGACAACCCAGGCAAGCGTTCATATGCTGCTCGAATTCCTCATTTACCGGGAGCTGCCCGGTGGCCACGCCCTTCATTAAAGCAATCCGTCCACGGGGACTGTACGTTTCCAGCCCGGTTTGCTGATAAGTTGGGCAGGTAGGCAGACAAAACCCGCAGTGCATACAGTTCATGATTTCATCCAGATCAAAGGGTTGCAGGCGGTTGCTGTCTGTATGGGTCATCGGGAGGACCGTTGTTCCGCCGCAAGCAGGGGAGGAGAAATCCTTAGATAATGAATGTTTTTCTCCGCTCATCGTTGCACCACCAATCTCCGCCGATTTGTAAAGTTAACGATTTTGCCGGGATTGAGAATACCGTTTGGATCAAAGGCGGCTTTGAGGCGCTGCATCAGTTCCAGGCCGGCTTCACCCGTTTTCAGGTGCAGGAAGTCCTTCTTGGCCAAGCCAACCCCGTGTTCTCCGGTAATCGTGCCTCCTAATCGGATCGCCGCGTGAAAAATCTCCTCAAACGCTTTCTCCACGCGTTCGATTTCCTCCCGGTTCCGCTCATCAGTCATACAGGTCGGATGAAGGTTGCCGTCACCGGCATGACCAAACGTACAGATCTGTACCCCATATTTCTCGGCAACCCGTTCCACTTCTTCGACCATTTCCGCCAGACGGGACCGTGGTACGGTAGCGTCCTCCAAAATCGTGGTCGGCTTCAGTCGGGAGAGGGCCGACAACGCCGCACGCCGCGCAGCCAGCAGCTTCGCGCCTTCCTCGGGTGTGCTGGCCACCTCAACTCCGGCAGCGCGGTGTTCTTGGGCGATGGTCGCGATCTGCTCGATATCGCGGTTAACGACTTCGGCCGGCCCGTCTTGTTCAATCAGGAGCATCGACTTCATTTCCAAAGGGAGACCGAGCTTCGCGAAGTCGTCCACGACCTTCATCGTTCCTTGATCCATGAACTCTACGGTGGCCGGGATGATTTTCGAGGCGATGATGGCTTCGACCGTTTTAGCGGCATCCACCAAATTCCGGTAATAAGCGACCAGGGTTCGCTTCGTTTCCGGCAATGGGAGCAGCTTGAGCGTAACCTCCGTGATGACGGCAAGCGTTCCTTCGGAACCAACGAGCAGCCGCGTCATATCATATCCGGCCACGTCCTTGACGTTCTTCCCGCCGCAGCGCAGAATCTCGCCCGACGGCAGCACATATTCTAGGCCCATCACGTAATCCTTCGTTACGCCGTACTTGAGTCCGCGCATCCCGCCGGCCCCTTGGGCGATATTTCCGCCAATCGTGGAAATCCGCATACTCCCTGGGTCTGGCGGATAGAACAGGCCTAACGCTTCGACGGCATGATGCAAGTTGGCGGTGACAACTCCAGGACCAACGGTCGCTGTCAGATTTGCCGTATCGATTTCGTGGATTTGATTCATTCGGTTCATGTTAAGGACGATCCCGCTCTGAATCGGAATGGTGCTGCCAGCGAGGTTGGTACCGGACCCCCGAGTGATAATCGGAATCTGGTGGGTATTCGCTAGCTGCAAAATGCCGGAAACCTCTTGAGCCGAGGCAGGGAATACGACCGCGTCAGGCATAGCTTGGTACATCGGCGTAGCGTCATAGGAATAGGCGTATAGATCGGCCGGGCGGTCCAACACCCATTTGTCCCCGACGAGGGCTTGAAGCTGCGCTTTCAATTCGGGACTGATCAATTCACATTCCTCCCGTTTTCTGGTATAAACGAATTATTAGATTAATCAGGTCATCAGATGAATTTTAAATTTGAAATAAATCTACCATATCGCTGGTAAATTGTATAGACTGTAATTTAAGAATGATGATTGTTTTTAGGAAGGCCGCGGCCGGAAGAGGGAGAAGTCATGGATTTAGGCAAAAAAAATTACGAAATCATCACCGAGGAACTGGAGCGGATCATTGCAACCGGGAAGGTGAAGCCGGGAGAGAAGCTGGAGACAATCGAAAATATGGCCAAACGCTATCGCGTTGGCCGTTCCACCGTCCGCGAAGCGATCAGCCATTTGAAAGCCCGGGGCCTGCTGGAGACGCGGCAGGGAGGCGGAACCTACGTCCGGGCGCAGGCACTAGAATCAATGGCAGCCCAGCAAATCAAGAACCGCGAGGACCTGCAGCAACTGCTGGAGGTGCGCAGCATTCTGGAGGTTGGAAGCATTGAGCTGGCAGCCCTCCACCGGAGTGAAGCCGATGTGGCTGAACTTTCGGAGATCGTTGCTCTAATGGAGGAAGCGATCGGGAACGAGGAAATCAGCCAGGTGCATGACGTCAATTTTCACTTGGCCATCGCCAAGGCAACGCAAAATCCGTTGCTCCGTCAAATGATGGAAAGCATCTCCACCATGATGATGCGAACGATCCGCGACAGCCGGAGTCTGTGGCTGTTCAGCGAGCAGGAATCGGCCCACCGTCTGTTCCAGGAGCACCGCCAAATGCTGGAGGCAATCCGCAAGCAGAACCCGCAGGCAGCGGCAGACCTGATGCGGACCCATCTAACCAAAGTTGGACAAGCGCTGATGGGAGCTTCGGAGCAACCCAGTCCTTCGGAAATCAACTGAATGGATACGAACATCGAAAAGACCTGACTCCTTACGATCAGGTCTTTCTTTAGCATTCAAGACGTATAAGTATTACATGCTGCCCCGGTTGTCTGCTAGCTTCTTATGCTTCGCCCGCTTGCAGCGTGAGTTGGGCTGCCGCCGTTTCCACGCCGTTGACCAGCAGCACGATGCGGTGCTCACCAGGGTAATGACGGCGGGTGGACAAGTCAGCCCAGCTATGCCGCCGGGTGCCGCTGAGACGTGAACCGCCGGGTACCGTTTTGTCCGACAGCAAAAAGAGCTTCCGCGACGTGCGGCCTCCGGCTTTGACGAAATCGATGCCGTATTCAATGCGCACCTTGGCCGGGTCGCCTGAGCGGATGTTCAGCTCGTAACGGAGCTCGCTGGCCTCACCGATCCGCAGTACGTTTGGTTCAATTACGAGCGAGGCAGACGTTGTCAGAGGCTCACTGTCCTCGCCGGTGGCGTAGCCGAACAGCTCCAGTACCTCAGGGCCGCCGCGTCGGATCAGCGTCCGGCAGCCGTGACGAATGATCCAATCGGTATGCGGATGGGAGCCTTTCCAGCGCCGGGCGATCTCCAGCACTAGGTATGGATGGTCCTTAGCGATGTCGTTCAGGTTGTTGGCCACACTTTTGCGAACATACAAGCTCGGATCAACCTTCAGTTGCTCCAGGATCGGCAAAATTGGCGCAGGGTCACGTTTGAACATCGGCAGGGCTTGTCCCCATGGCAGGCGCGGCCTGCAGCCTTCACTGGCCAAGCGGCGTACGTGTTCGTTGTCATGCTTCGCCCAGGCTAACATTTGCCGCATCATCCGCTCGGGGTCCCGTTCAATAAATGAACGGACGGCAAACTCCGCGGACGATTTAGATGTGAAGCGCTCCAGCGCTTGCATCGCCTGCTCCCAGTCCGCTTCGGCCTGACCAAACACTTCAACGAAATCGGGAAAGAACAGGTAGGGGAACCCCGTGCAGGTATCATCAATGGCATATAAGATGTCCAGCGCTTCTCCAAAGCTGGCAGGCAACAAAGCGCCCAGCTTTAACGAGATCTGCCTCATCCGCGCCTTGAGCTCCAACTTGTCCCAAGTTTCGTCCATCACGTCAGTCACGAATCGATCCGTATCGAAGGGGGCATAAGCTTCCTTCACTTTGCTGCCGAAATCCCGCAGAAATTCCTCACTATAAATCGATTTTAGTGTATCCGCCATGTCCATTCTCCGTTCTATCTAAACTGAGGTTGAAAGTTTCAGGGGTCTATTTTACGATAACGATTTAATTGAGCGCTAACCATTACGATACACGCTGTTAACGTTATTTGATTATAATCTAACCATTTGTTCGTGAAAGGGGAAGCCCCAAATGAAAAAATCGGCAATCCGTGCTTGGATTCTGTATGATTGGGCCAATTCCGCGTATTCGACAACGGTGTTGGCTGCCGTGCTGCCCATCTTTTATGCCGGGGTGGCTGCGCAAGGGTTAAGTGAAACGACTGCGGCTTCCTATTTGGCCTATACGCATTCCATCGGCATGGCGATGGTGGCGGTGATCTCTCCATTGCTGGGATCTATTGCGGATTTATCCGGCCGCAAAACAACGTTTCTGACCTGGTTTGCGCTGCTTGGTATCGTAGGTACGTTGGGGTTCGCGCTCGTTGGCCCAGGGGACTGGTTGCTCGCTTCGGCTTTGCTTGTCGTGACGACCGTTGGCTTCTCGGGGAGCCTCACCTTTTATGATGCGTTACTGCCGGACTTGGTACCTTCGCCAAAACGCGATGATGTCTCAGCCAAAGGGTATGCAGCCGGGTATATCGGCGGCGGGATCCTCCTGGCGGTCAACCTGCTGATGATCCAACAGCCGCACTGGTTTGGGATGAGGGATGAGCTTGCGGGCACCCAGCTTTCTTTCTTGACCGTGGGGCTTTGGTGGCTCGTCTTCTCACTGCCGTTAATGCGGAATGCCCCTAACCTTCCGAAGCAAGCAACCGGTCTTACGGCTGGAGGATACGTACGTGCTGCTTCCAAGCGGCTTCGCGGTACATTCAAGGATATTCGCCGTTATCCGCAGCTGTTTCGGATGATCGCGGCCTTCTGGTTTTACAATGATGGGATTAATACAATCATCCTGATGGCCACGATCTACGGCACGACCTTGGGGATCGGTACCAGCGATTTGATTTTGGCTCTATTAATTACGCAGTTCGTTGGATTCCCTAGTACGATCCTGCTCGGCAAAGCGGCAACACGTCTCGGCTCCAAACGTGTGTTGATCGGCACGCTGTGGACCTATGTGGTGATTGTTCTCTTGGGCTTTGGCATGAGCAGCGCGCTGCATTTTTACATACTCGCTGTTATGGTGGGGCTTGTGCAAGGGGGAAGCCAATCGATTTCCCGCACGATTCTCAGCGAGCTGATGCCGCCGAAACGGACAGGCGAATTTTTTGGCTTCGTTAACATTACGAGCAAGTTTTCCTCGATCTTTGGGCCGTTTGCTTTTGGGCTCATTGGACAAATCACTGGCAATTCGCGCATGGGGATCTTGTCGTTGCTGCTGTTTTTTGGCTTAGGAATCGCTGTCGTGATGAGATTGAACCTAAACCGAGGAAAGGCGGATGCCTTGCGGGATGTAAACGATCCATTTTCTTCCGAACCGAAGCCGCCCGTAACGACATAGGAAAAAAACAACTTCATCCGTTCCCGGCCTGTCCTGCTTCCTGCAAAAATGCTACGATATTGAATACAGAACTCAGGAAGTATAGAGGAGTGGAACCCATGGCTGAAGTCAAAACCAATGCCATGCGAATGCTGGACAAATCGAAAACACCTTATCACATCTTTGCATACGATGCCGAGGACGGACAAATTCATGGAACCGCGGTGGCGGAGAAGATCGGCAAGCCCGTCGAACAAGTTTACAAAACGTTAGTGGCCCATCAAGGCTCATCGTTATTTGTGTTTATTATTCCGGTTGCGGAGGAGTTGGATCTGAAGAAGGCGGCCAAGGCCGCCGGGGTCAAAAAGATCGAGATGCTGCCGCTTAAGGATTTGCAGCAATACACGGGCTATGTCCGCGGCGGCTGCTCTCCGATCGGTATGAAGAAGCAGTTCCCGACCTTCATTGATAGCACGGCCGAACAACTGGCTACGATGCTTGTCTCGGCGGGACGGATTGGGTTACAGATGGAGCTGACGCCACATCAGCTGGCGGCCAAGGTGAAGGGGAAGTTCGCGACACTGATTCGTAAGGAAGAGAATTAGCTCGTTTGCTCCTTTTTCCCATTCGTACGATATTCGATTGGAGATATCCCTAATCGCTTCTTAAACGCTTTTGAGAAGGAAGAAATGTCTTGGTAACCTACAGCTCTAGCGATTTCGGCAATAGTGTAATTGGTATGAAGCAAGAGCAGCTGAGCCTCCTGCATTCTGAGTTGGAGCAGGTAATTAACGGGAGAAGTGCCATAGGTTTTGCGAAACATTTTGGAAAAATGCGTTCGCTCGATGCCAACCGAAGTGGCGATCTCCTCAATGGTAATTAGTTCCGAAAAATGGTGCTCGATGAGCTGCTTGCCTTTATCAAGCCAATCCAGAGTTAGATCTTGCTGCAGAACCAGCGGGGTTGGTAGTTCCAACGATTGAAAGATGGCATACATCCCGTGCAGGCGCGCGAGCGCCTGCTGGTGTTGATGAATTAAGTTGAGAAAAGCCGAAATGGTTCGATCCACCACGCGATTGGGCATATGCGGATGCTCCGGTGTCAGCCCTAGCCGCGCCAATGTCGCCAGCGCTTGTTTACCGTCAAAGGCCAAGATCAGCTTCTTGATGGGTTGCTGAGGATCGCAATAATATTCATGTATCACTTGAGGAAACAGGCAGAAGATATCATTAGGCTGAAGGTGATACTGCTTCTTCTGTTGGATAAAAGTGCCTGTTCCTTCCAATACGCACAACAAATAATAATTATGGGTAACACGTGGTCCGATGTGATAGTGAGGCTTGGCGATGTTCGCCCCGATGCGAAGCGGCCAAATTCCATGCTGCTTCTCGAAATCGGTGGGCTGAAGCGGATAAATCGCCAGCCACTCATGCTCATGTTCGTTCCAATGTTCAAGTTGAATCCCCTTTACCAATTCCACTGCACTCACTCCCCTTAAGCCTGGTACTCCCCCACAAAGAGACAAATCAATCTGCAACAAAAGGACATAGACACTTGTGACAACTTTGTGTACTCTAACTTATATCATATTAAACCTAGTAAAAACATAGGAAAATAATTATTTATTTTTCACATGGAGGCGAAGTCATGTCAGAACAGCAGCATGTGGAATTCGGATGGTTCCTGCCTACCACCGGAGATGGCGAATATGTAGGGATTCCTCCGCAACGGCCGGCTTCTCCGGAGTATCTGACAGAGATTGCCAAGGCAGCGGAACATGCAGGCTATGAGTTTGTCCTGATCCCAACTGGAGGCGATTGCTGGGATGGTTTTGTCGTTGGGAGCTGGATCGCTGCTCATACTTCGAAGCTTAAGAGTTTAGTTGCCTTGCGTCCAGGCCTAATCACACCCGTTCTTGCAGCCCGCAATGCAGCCACATTGGACCAAATGACCGGCGGTAGAACGATGTTCAACGTTGTGACCGGTCATTATCCACAGGACTTGAAGGCTTGCGGCGATCCGTTGTATGACCAGCATGATGCACGGTACGAACGGACACTGGAATTTGTGAAGGTAGTCAAGGGGGTATGGGAAGCAGGGGATGCGAAGGATGGAGGGTTTAACTTTGAGGGCAAGCATTATCTTATTGAAGGCGGCTCCTGTCAGCCCCCTGTCTTACAGCAGCCTCATCCTCCCATCTATTTTGGAGGAAGCTCGGTTGCCGGCAAGAAGACGGCAGCTTTGACCGCGGATGTCTATCTAATGTGGGCTGAGCCCCTTCAATGGATTCGATCGCAAATCGAAGAAATGAAAGACTATCTGCAAGAACTTGAGAGAGAGCAGGGGATCAAACGCACATTAAGGTATGGCATGCGTGCTCAAGTAGTTGTCCGAGAAACAGAGGAAGAAGCCTGGGCTGCGGCCTGGAAGCTATTAAGCAAAGCCGATCCAGAGCTCATTCAGTCCAGAGAAAAGCTGCATGCGAAAACCGATGCCGTAGGTCAAAACCGGCAAATGGATCTGTATCATCAATCGATTCAGGACGATTATGTGATTGCGCCAAATATGTGGGCGGGATTGTCAGCGATCCGCGGAGGCGGTGCCGTCGCTTTTGTTGGTACAGCGGAGCAGATTGCAGACCGAATATTTGAGTTCGTGGATCTTGGTGTGACTTCGTTTATTTTGTCCGGTTATCCTCATTTGGAGGAAGCGGAGATTTCAGGGCGCTTACTGATGCCGGTATTAAAGCAAAAAATGGCTGAGCGCGGCTTGGTTAAGCAGGATTAGGAGGATCGGATATGAGAAAATGGAGCGGATACATCATCATTCTTACGCTGGTGCTGCTCGTATCGGCATGCGGCAGCGACAGTAGCCAGAGCAGTCAAAACACGACTCAGTCAAGTCATGCCAACAGCGGCGGAGATCAACAAGAGAAGGTGAAACTGAGCTTTATTCATTGGCGCGGCGAAGATGTGGAAGTGCTGGACCGCATCATAGACAAGTTTGAACAAGAAAATCCGAACATCCAGGTTGAGACTCAGGTGTTCCCGTCGGATCAATATCAATCGACCGCTCAAGCTAAAATCGCCGACGGCTCCGTCGGGGATGTATTCACCGTATTTCCAGGAGCGCAGTTTCAAGCGATCGCCAAGGCAGGGCTCTTTACGGATCTGTCTACTGAAAGCTGGCTGGACCATTTCGAGCCGAACTTAATCGCTGCTGGACAATTGGATGGGAAACAATATGCGTTACCGTATCAGTTGGTCTATAATATTCCGGTTTACAATATTTCGCTGTTTGAGAAGTATCACGTGGATATTCCCCGGGATTGGAACAGCTTCTTGGAAGCTATGGAGGTGTTTAAGCAGGCTGGCCTAACGCCGATTGCTTTTCCAGGAGCGGACATTGGGCCTGGGCAACTCATGAACTCCATGGTGATGAATAATGCGCCGGATGAGGAGATTTTTGTGAAGTTGGAGGCCGGGGAAGCGAAGCTCACTGATGGATGGTGGGTGACCACTTTGTCGCAATTTAAGGAGCTGAATGATCGAGGGTATTTTCAGAAGGACGCCGTCGGCGCGAAACAGGATTCTTCCATCGCTTTGTTCGTGCAGGAGCAGGCCGCGATTCTGGCAACCGGCTCTTACCATCTTGCCTCGAATAAAGCGAGCAACCCTAATCTAAAGCAAGGTCTGTTAGCCCCGATTACCGTATCTGCGGATCAGGCGGTTTATGAAGGGATTCATACCACCACATTTATGCTGGCGGTCAATAGTAAATCGAAGCACCCTGAAGAAGCGAAGCTGTTTATTGAATTTTTGAGTCGTCCAGATATCGCCGGGGAATATGCGAATGGTACAGGTCAGAACGTCACCGTCAAAGATGTGGAATACACTTCAGAAGAACTCCAAATCGTGAGCGAATGGACGAAGAAGCGGACCCGCTTCCAGCCGCGGTTTACGATCTCCAACGCCGAAGTTCAAAAGGCAGTTACCAATTCCATCCAGGCGGTACTAAGCGGGGAATCAGCGGAAAAAGCCGCGGCGGATGCGCAAGCGATCGTGGAACAGCAGATCGGGGAGTAGCATGAGAAAACATCTGCGATTGCTTCCGTTTGTTTTACCTGGGTTGTCTTTATATGCGGTGTTGTTTTTATACCCGACGATCTCCGCACTCTACTATTCTTTAACGAATTGGGACGGCTTATCACCGTCCTATCAGTTTGTCGGCTTGCAAAACTACCAGAAGGTCAGCGAAGATATCATCTTTCGCAAAGCTATGGGCAATAATGTGAAGTTTATGTTGACCGTGGTTCTTGTGCAGACCGTTGTCTCCTTGCTCTTAGCGTTGCAGATTTACAAAACAACTAAGTGGAATGTTTTCTTGCGCGCGTTATTTTTCTTGCCGACGATATTGTCATCGGTATCCGTAGGGTTTATTTGGACATTTATTTATGATTCCAATTTGGGTGCTGTCAATTTAATGTTACAAAATATCGGGTTAGGAGGCGTGGCTCAAAACTGGCTTGGCGATCCGAAAATCGCGATCTTTTCGATCGCTGCGGTGCAAGCGTGGGCTCATATTGGGCAGATGGCGGTATTATTTATCGCCGGGCTTTTATCGATCCCTAAGGAATTGAAGGAAGCTGCCATTTTGGATGGAGCGTCTCAGATTCGATTGTTTTTTCGCATCATTTGGCCGTTGCTTGCCCCGGCGGCAGCTTTGGTGGTGTCTTATACGACAATCCAATCCTTTAAGGCGTTTGATCTCGTGTTTACGATGACCGGTGGAGGGCCTAACTACTCCACGGAGATTTTATCTACGTATATTTATAGCTCTGCCTTTCTTAACTACACGTTTGGTAAAGCGGCTACGGCTTCGGTCTACTTTATGATCCTGATCGCAGTGATTACTTTTGTCCAATTTAAGCTGCTGCGCACAGATCGCGTTAGTTATTAAGGGGGGATAGAATGCTCCGTATCGTTGGAAAAGTGATGCTTGTTGGTTTTGCTGGAGTCATTCTGGCTCCTCTATTGATCGTGGTGATCACGACCTTAAAAACGAATCCCGAGTTTTATGCCAACCCGCTTTCGTGGCCGGACCAATTCTCCTTGGATAATGTGCGCAGCTTGTTTGCCAAGCAAATGATGTGGCGTTATTTTTGGAATAGCACGTTGATTACTTTCGTTACGGTAGCGGCAGAATTGCTGCTGGCAAGCAGTATGGCGTATGCGATCATGAGGTATGGAAAGAGCAAAGTCGGGAAGCTATTATTTGCGCTGTTCGCCATCGGTTTGATGATTCCGTCGCAGGTGAATATGATCCCGATCTATGCGTTGCTTCGGGAGTGGTCGCTGACGAATAGCCACTTCGGGCTGATTATGGTCAGCTTGACGATCTTGCTGCCGCTAAGCGTCTTTATCCTGTCGGGTTTTGTGAATACATTGCCCAAAGAATTAATGGAAGCGGGGGAGATTGACGGTGCAAGTGAACTCAGGCTGTTCACGCAAATCGTTGTGCCGTTATGTGCTCCTTACTTAGCAACCACTGCAGCCTTTTTATTTGTGATCGTTTGGAATGATCTGTTATTCCCGATGCTGCTGCTTGTGGAAAAAGATAAGCTGACCTTGCCGTTAGCTCTGCTTCAATTTAAAGGCGAGTATGTCACCCATTATCCGTTGTTAATGACTGGCGTTGTTGTTGCGGCGCTTCCGATGATCGTGATTTTTGTGTTCTTGCAGCGATACTTTATTGCTGGTGCATTGGCAGGATCGTTGAAAGGATAATAAGTTAGCGTGCAGATGGCATCTTGACCCGCGTCTAATCGAAAAACAAGCCCATTCCAATGGTGGAATGGGCTTGTTCATGTCACTAGTTTTGCTTCTCCTCGCTCAGACTTTTGACGTATTCGATAAACCGCCTAGCCGCCGGTGAGACGTACCGGTCTTTTCGCCATTTCAGGCCGAGCTCCCATTGCCAGCCTTCTTCTTGAATCGGAATCCATGCAAGCCCATCGAGTTCCAAGCCCATGGTCTTCGTGCAATACCGGTTCTTTTTTTACACTAAATAAGGTGCAATACATAAGCGGAACATTTCTGTTGGCGGCCGTTTCTGCTTCCGTTGATCTTGGGTCAGCACAACCACCGTCTCCAAGCTGGGAATGACATATATGAACTGCCCACCGTATCCACGAGCATAGAAAAAATCAAATTTCGGATGCCCGTCCTCTCCATAAACGTCCACCCACCAATGCCAAGCATAACAGCCGCGCCAAGGGGATTCGACATCGATCGCAGGCTTTACGGATTCCGCTACTCGTTCTGCCTGGATCACCTGCCGGCCTTCCCATCTGCCGCCCTGCAAGTAAAGTAAACCGAATTTCAACATGTCCGTCGGACGGAGCCACATGCCAAATCCACCGGTATGAATGCCCTGCGGGTCTTGCTGCCAACGATACGTCTCAATGCCCAGCGGGCCAAACAGATGCTCCTCGGCAAATTGCGCCACCGGGATGCCGGTGACTTGGACAAGGATCGCCGATAACAGCTGAGACGCTCCGGAGTTGTATTCCATCCGGTCCCCGGGGCGGTCAGCCATCGGCTGCTCCAGCGCAAACTGAACCCAATTGGGCGACCGGGTCATGCGTGGGAACGAGTTATGTCCGCCAAACTCCGTCCAATTCCACCCAGCCGTCATCGTGAGCAGATGACGCAATGTAATCTCACGTTTTCGCTTATCCGGATCTTCCTCCAACTGCGGAAAGAAGCGGAGAATCGGTGTGTCGGGAGATGGCAGGAGACCCTGATCCCAGGCAATGCAGAGCAGGGCGGAGAGAAAGCTTTTCGTGCAAGAATTAATTTTGGCGAGCTCGTCCGCAATTTGATCGTTGCGATAATGTTCAAGCACCATCTGGCCTTGCGTGTGAATTATGCAGCTTCTTAAATCAAGCGGCGCGATGGCTGCCGAAATGGAAGATACGTTCATAACGATGTCCTTTCTAATGTCGTGGTGCCCAGAGGATAATGGAGACGCCGATCAGGCAAACTGCGGCGCCAAGCCAATCGTAGAGGTCGGGGGTTTTCTTGTCCACCCACCAGCCCCATAACACTGCGAGCACAATAAATACGCCGCCATAGGCTGCATACACACGGCCAAAGTTCGGAAATTTCTGCAGTGTCGGAATCAGGCCGTATACGATCAAAATTAGGCTGCCGACGATTCCGTACCATAGCGGTTTGGATTCGCGCAACCACAGCCAAACTAAATAACCGCCGCCGATTTCAGCGAGTCCGGCGACAATGAACAAGAGGATGGCGAGGAGCATGATGCAGCTTAAGTCCTTTCGCGTTATTTTTACCAAAGATTGTACCATGGATCCGCGAAGATGAAACCTTGATGAAGATACTGGCTTCTTTATATGGATGCGCTATAATCAATGTAAACAAATCTTCAAAATTAAACTATCAAAACAACAATTAAAGGAGTGGATCCGGATGGAACGTGTCCAATCGGAATCGCAATTCGAGCAATTAATTCAAAGAGACCAATATACGGTGATCAAATTTGACACGACCTGGTGCCCGGATTGCAAGAACCTTGATCGGTTTATCGGCGATATCATTCAGGAGCATCCGGACAAAGAGTTCTACGCGATGGATGCCGAAGAATTCCAGCCGCTGGCTGAGGCTAACGAGGTGCGGGGGATTCCAAGCTTGCTCGTGTATAAAAATGGGGAGAAGATCGCCCATCTGCACAGCAAATTTGCCAAGACGCCGGGACAAGTCCGCGAATACCTGGAGAACTTGGCTTAATGCGCTAAGCAGCAGAAGCGATGTTCATCGCCCAACCGAAATAAGGGGATGAGGGACATGAAATTTACGCACATGACGTTATGGTCTGGGCAGCTTCAGGAGACGGAAGTCTTCTATACCGAAACGCTGGGGTTCGCCTTGATTGAGCATGGTCTGGAGCATTTCACGATTCAGGCGGGCGCGACGCTGGTTACGTTCCGTTCCGCTGAGGTGAATGAATCTCCATATTATCATTTTGCACTGAATATACCGGAAAATAAGTTCGCGGAAGCGAAGCAGTGGTTGGCTGCGCGGGTCCCGCTGATCGAAGAACAGGGGAAGGACGAAGTGTTTTTCACTGCTTGGAATGCCCATGCGGTGTACTTTAAAGATCCGTCCGGCAATATCTTGGAATTAATTGCCCGGCACAATTTGCCCAGTGAGCTTAGCCATGACTTCTCGATTGAAGATATTATGGGCGTCAGTGAAATCGGCATCGTGACCTCCGAGGTCCTCCCGCTCGTTCATCGGCTGAATGCGGCGGGGCTTACGAACTTTCAGGAGGCCGATCCCGCGTTTACTCCGATTGGCGACGAACACGGGCTGTTGATCGTGGTGAGGGAGCAGCGGGAGTGGTTTTTCTCCAATGGTATCCCGGCACGTTTCTACCCCGTTGAACTTACTGTGGCTGGCGTCGGACGATTAATTTTCCAAACGCAGGATGAGTTCTCGTTAACCGCACTCGGACGAATGGAAGCCGAGGTTTAACGTACGTGTTCATGGCTGATGCTCTGGAGTTTATGGTATATTGCTTATAGGATAAGCGGTTTAAACCATGAACTTCTCGCAGATATAGGAGACGTTAGACATGAACAGAAAAGAAAATAAAGCGGACGAGCGAACCTATACCAAAGGTCTTCCACACGGGGTAGCCTTAACATGGGGATTAATTCCGGAACCCAAACGCGGGCCGAAACGGGAGCTCAGCATTCCGGAGATTGTTAATACAGCGGTGGCGCTTGCGGATAAAGACGGACTCGCTGCTGTATCCATGAGTCGGGTTGCCGGGGCATTAGGATATACAGCCATGTCGTTGTATCGGTATATCCCAAGTAAAGACGATTTGCTGCTATTGATGCAGGAGGCGGTTTGTGACATTTCCCTTCCGGAGTCTCCGGATCCGGACGACTGGCGTGGGATGATGCGTACCTTCGTTTGGAGTACGGTACAGGTCTATAAGGACCATCCTTGGTTTGCCGACCTTCCGATTTACGGTGCTCCAATTACCCCTAACAGCTTGCGGATTGTGGATTGGGCTTTGCAAGGAATGCAGAAGTTTCCGATCAGCGGTTACGCGAAAATGTCGATCATCTTGCTGCTAAGCAGCTATGCGCGGGCATGCGGAATTCTGCAACGGGACATGGACCGTGCCTTAAGTTCGGGCACCAGTCTGGACGAGTTCAGCGGGTTCAGCTACAGTGCGGCATTGAAGGAACTCGTAACCCCGGAGCGTTTTCCATATCTGCATCCGCTTGTGATATCGGGGGAATACACCAGTGAAAATGAAGCCGAGAGCGACATCGGCAACGACATCGAATTTGGGCTGGAACGGATTCTAGATGGGGTGGAGCATTATTTGAACTTTGCTCCAAAGGGAAAGGTGTAACACGCAAAAACAGGGAAATCGAAGCGATTCGATTTCCCTGTTTTTTGATGAATTAGTTGTTAGCGTTGTCCTGATCGGCGATGAAACACGACTCGGCACCAGATGAAAGCACCAGCGATGAGGATCAGGCACCATGTAACTGCCCACAGCGCATGGTTTTCGATTGGCCCGCCGGTCAGCAATGCGCGGATCGTTTCGTTGGCCGGCGTGATGGGTTGATGGGCTGCGAAGCCTTGAAGCCACTTCGGCATGGATTGAGTTGGGACGAAGGCGCTGGATAAGTAAGGCAGGAACAGCAAAATGAATCCATACCCGCTGGCAGCAGAAGCGCTGCCGGCAACCAGCCCAATCGCAGCAAACAACCAGGTGATCGCCAGAATAAATAAAATAATCACGCCGGCCGCTCCGAGCCACGCCCCAAAGCTAGCGGATGGGCGGAAGCCGACCAGTAAAGCTACACCGATGACGATTGCCGTGGCGACGAGGTTCCGAATGAGGCTGGCGGCGACATGGCCGGTAATTACGCCCAGGCTTTGAATCGGCATCGTCCGGAAGCGTTCGATCACCCCGTTGGTAACGTCCTCTGCAACTTTCACTGCGGTCCCTGAGGCGCCAAACCCGGCGCAAAGGAGGATAATTCCGGGGACCACATAATCGACATAATTGCCGGTAGGGTCCAGGGCCCCGCCAAAAACATAGGTGAACAGCAGCATCAACATTACTGGCAGCAGGATCGCCATGACCATGGTGTCCACATCTCTTAGACTGTGGCGAATACCGCGGCCGACAAATACCGCATTGGTGGTCCATACCGAGGGCTGTCGTGCGGAAAGTTGGGCTTTGATCATGCCGATACCTCCTTCTCACCGGAAGTCAGGGCAATATACACATCATCCATCGTTGGGCGTTGAATCGTAACTCTCGCATTCGACGGCACCTGTGCGTGCAATGTGCTTAATATTCTAAGCAGATCCTCAACAGTCCCATCGGTCGGCACCCGGGAGACCAGTTGGTCTTCGGCATCTCTAATTTCAACCCGATCACTGTGAACTTGCCCCTTCAGCTCTTCCGCGGTGCCGGTCGCCACAATGTGTCCGTCCTTGAGAACGGCCACCGTATCGGCTAACTGATCGGCTTCTTCTAAATATTGCGTTGTCAAAAATATGGTATGGCCTTGCTGGGCCAATTCCGTGATACCATCCCATAACACGCGGCGGCTTTGCGTATCCAGTCCTGTCGTAGGTTCGTCGAGGAACAGGACCGGGCGGCTTACGATGAGGCTGACGGCCAGATCCAGGCGGCGACGCATACCGCCGGAGTAGGTTTTTACCCGTTTACGGGCCGCAGCCGTCAAGTCGAACTGTTCCAAGAGCTCCATCGCCCGCAAACGGGCTGCTCTCGCGGAAAGCCCGGAGAGACGGCCCATCATCACCAAATTTTCCTCTCCGGTCAGCACCTCATCGACGGCAGTGAATTGTCCGGTGAGACTGATCGAGCGCTTGACCTCGTTTTTCTCGGCGACCACATCGTATCCAGCGACCCGTACGGTTCCTGCATCCGGCGCAGTCAGTGTGGAGAGGATGCGAATGAGCGTTGTTTTACCTGCGCCATTGGGGCCAAGCAGCGCAAATACCGTGCCTGCAGGGACAACCAAATCTACGCCATTGAGTATCGTCTGATTGCCAAAGCTTTTGTACAAACGGTCCACTTCGATCGCATTCATCAAGTTGGCTCCTTTCCTATCTTAATTATTGTATATTATATAAACAGTATATGATGTATACAATAATTAAGTCAATCCAAATGTGAATAGGACAATTGTTATGTGATTCTGAGACTTACGGAATACGATCCCGATTTTATTTGGTACTATATTCCTGTTTTTTTAGAATTCAGGATGTATGCTCTACAAATTGGTGAATCATTGGACGATAATCCAATGTGGAGTGGAACTTTTTTCCACGATAGGACCATTTCCGAGAACATTTTTGCAGAGTGAGGGGACGTGCCGATGGAGAGGTAGTAAACGTGAAGAAATGGGGTAGGAGTCGGTGGTAGAGCGCTTTATAGTTAATCAAAACAAAGGAGAGAAATCATGAAAAGAGCGTTCGTGATCAAGCGCCATGCCCGGACTGTCTGGGCGAATTTATTGACCGCGATCATTTTATTGATCAGCAGTGTGCAAGTCTTGCCGGCACCGGCAGCTCATGCCGCTGAGGGCGATTATTTATTATCACTATATAGACCGGTCTACAGTTCCTCTTCGCTGGGCGGTAACACGCCGGACATGGCGGTTGACGGGAATGAGAACACCCGGTGGGAAAGTGTGTGGAAGAAGGATCCGCAATGGATTTACGTCGATTTGGGCGCCAGTGCGACCATTTCGAAAATTTCCGTCAAATGGGAGAACGCTTATGCCAGCGCTTTTCAGTTTGAGGTATCTGATGATGAAGTTCATTGGGAGCCCGTGTATTCCACTACGGAAGGCAAAGGCGGATGGACCGAGGTGGACGTTGCTGCCCAAGGCCGCTATGTCCGCGTGTACAGCACCAAGCGGGCTCAAGAAGCTTACGGGGTGTCCATCTATGAATTTAACGTTTATGGCACCGGCGGCGTAAGTCTTCCTCCGAAGCCAGCTGCCGTCAACCTGGCGCTGGGCAAGCCGGTAACGGCGTCTTCGCTGGAGATTAATGAGCCAAGCAAATCGGCTGAGGATAAAGCCAAAATGGAAGAGAAGAACTATTTGGCGAGCAACGTCACCGACGGCAGCAACGATACTCGCTGGTCTTCCATTTATCAGGATAACGAATGGATTTACGTAGACCTTGGTGAAGTCAGCGAAATCGGCAGCGTATCCTTCAATTGGGAAGCGGCTTACGGACGTGCCTACGATATCCAAGTGTCCGATGATGCGCAGAACTGGACCACCGTTTACCGTGAACTCAACGGATCGGGAGGACGGGAGAACATTCCGGTGTACGCGAAAGCACGTTACGTGAAAATGGCGGGTCTAGGCCGCGGCACAACGAACGGGTATTCGCTGTACGAGTTTGGCGTTTATGCCTACCGGGAAGGGGATCCGAAATCCACTTATGACATTCCGGAAGTACCAACCACTTCCGCCGTTCAGCTTGGTGCGGGCAGTTATGAAATCAACGATGTAACGATGCTGGAGCCTAAAAATCCGAAGTATCGCACATCCAATATTCAAAGCCCCATCCCGTCCAATGACTGGTGGCAAAACATCCTGATTTCAAATCTGGGCGACGGGAACAGCTTGATCACACTTCCCCTGAAAAATTGGTATACCAAGCAGGGGCTGAACATTTTGAATCCGGGAGCCGGTTATGTGTCGGGCGGCGGAGGTTCGATTGATGCCGACGGCGAATCGGATCTGATTCTGTCGACGAATACGATCAACCCTGCTAACGTTGTCACGAAGATTTCCGGTTATGGCGATTATTCAGCCACGGTTGTCATGAGCGACGATGATACAGCGAAAATGAGCACGACGTTCGTCAAAGGCTCGCCGTTCCTTTATCACACATTTGAAAACCCGGATGCGGCGATTCTCCAGTCACAGTTCATTACCCGGCTGTATGACGATAACAACCAGCCGATTCTGCTGAATGACGGCGACACGCTGACCACGGACCACATCGGCATCGAAGTGACGAATCAGGACAAAGCGCCGCAGCCGCAGACGTTCGTTCGCCATTACGGGGTGTTTGCTCCAGAAGGCACGGTATTTATGAAGCTCGGGAATACGATTAAGATCAAATTCGGCCAAGGCGGAAATTACTTGTCTGTGGCTACACTGCCGTCGGCAAGCGATCTTAGCAAATATTATCAGCACGCTTATGCCTTCGTCACGGATACGAGAGTGGACTACCGTTACGATCAAGCGACTTCGCTCGTGACAACGGATTTTGAATCGATCACAGAGCTGAAGCGGCCTGGCTTCTCTTCGGAGACGCTCATGGCATTGCTTCCGCATCAATGGAAGATTTCGAGCACACCATTAACGGATTTAAGCTACCCTTCGATCCGTGGTTTGTTGAAGATTCGGGAAGGGAACTCTTTTACGACACAAGACCGTTTCTATGGAATCATTCCTCAGTTCGTAGAACCTAACGATCCAACTTACTCCCGCGCACAGTTGATCGCATACTTGGATCAATTAGATGCGGATGTGTCGGGGGACATCATGAGCGATGACCCTTATTGGCAAGGCAAGAAGCTTCATCCTTTGGCGCTAGGTGTCTTGATTAGTGATCAAATTGGCGATACGGAACGGAGAGATTTCTATCTCTCGAAGCTGAAGGAAATTTTGACAGACTGGTATACCTATTCGCCGGAAGAACGATTGCACTCCTACTATTTCCATTACTCGGATGAGTGGGGCGCGATCTTCCCGTATGGCAGCGGCTTTGGCGTGAATACCGGCTTAACGGATCATCATTTCACGTACGGCTATTACATCTTTGCTTCCGCAGTTCTTGCAACGTATGACCAGCAGTTCCTTCAAGATTATCGCGATATGATCGAATTGCTGATTCGTGACTATGCGAACCCGTCGAGAACAGACAGCCAGTTCCCATGGCTCCGCAACTTTGACCCGTACGAAGGCCATTCCTGGGCAGGCGGCTATGCGGACAACCGCAGCGGCAATAACCAGGAAGCGGCCGGCGAAGCTCTGTTCAGCTGGGTCGGCGAATATATGTGGGGGCTTGTGACGGGCAATGACGAATACCGGGATACCGGGATTTGGGGCTTCACCACTGAGGAAAAAGCTGCTGAACAATATTGGTTCAACTACGATCATGACAACTGGGTGGAAGGCTTCAATCATGCAGCCGTAGGCCAAGTTTACGGCAGCGCCTATTCGTTTGGTACGTATTTCTCCGGAGATCCGGAGCAGATTTACGGCATTCACTGGCTTCCACCGGCAGAATGGATGACTTACTATGGTCGGGACCCGCAAAAAACGAACGAGCTGTACGCCGGTTTGATTAAGGATCTCGGCGGTCAGCAAGAACGTTCCTGGCAGCACATTATTTGGCCGTTCCAATCGATCGGTGATCCGGAAGGGGCGCTGGCGAAATGGGATACCAGCCAAATGCAGCAAAACGAAGTGTTTAATGCCTACTGGTTTATTCATAGCATGGTATCGACAGGTACCCGAACTATGGATATTTGGGCAGATGATCCAGCTGTGACCGTCTATGAAAAAGATGGTGTCTACACGGCGCAAATCTGGAACCCGTCGGACAGCGCCAAAACGGTGCATTTCTATAATGCCAATGGGCCGCTTGGATCGGCAACGGTTTATGCTAAAGCCCAAGTGAAAGTGAATCCGCTTGAAGAGACGGTGCTGGACGGCCCGGATCCGTCGCAAGGCGTAAAATACGTCGATCGAAACGGATGGACGATCACGGCTTCTTCCAGCTCTGAGGATGTTGGGCGCCTTGTGGACGGCGATTTGTCTACCCGTTGGTCTTCGGGACAACTGCAAGCTCCTGGCGACTGGCTGCAAATCGACCTGGGCACGGAGCAAGCGTTTGATACGTTGTTTATGAACTCCGGCACCAACTGGGGCGACTATGCGCATGGTTATGAAGTTTACGTATCGGCGGATGGCGAGAACTGGAATGAACCGGTAGCAACAGGTACTGGGGTATCGCCAAGCTTGGTTGTATCCTTCGATAAGCAACTGGCTCGTTATATCAAGATTGTGCTGACAGAGCCTGCTGACAGTTGGTGGTCGATTACGGAGCTGAAGCTGGCTGAATTCAGCAATATGGAACCTGTAACGCCGCCAGTGACAGAACCGCAGCCAGATCCGGAACCACAACCGGAGCCCGAACCACAGCCAGAACCGCAACCGGATGAACCTGAACCGCAGCCAGATCCGGAGCCGCAGCATCCATTGCCATCGGACGGTTCTCTAGCAGACCATTCTGGATGGGTTGTGACTGCCTCCTCCTCGCAAGGCCGGGATGTACCGGCTAACATGCTGGATGGCAATCGCGACACGCTTTGGACGAATGGACGCGATCAGGCGAAGGGACAATGGGTGAAAGTGGATTTAGGCGCAGTATATCAATTTGATTCTCTCGTGCTTGATCCTGGTCATGCCAGTGATGATTATCCGCGTTCCTATCTTCTCTATGTCTCCTACGACGGGGAGAACTGGGGCAAGCCGGTGATCGGCGGTCAAGGGCAATCGGGCCGCATGTCGATTACATTCCCGACACAAACGGCTCGTTATCTCAAGCTGGTTCAAACCGGCGAAGCTAACCGTTGGTGGTCGATTGCCGAGCTTAACGTCTATGATTACGGTATCGGCAAGCAACAGGAACTGATTCCTGACGGTTGGTCCGTTACAGCTTCTTCCGGTGAAGAAGCAGAAGCGATGCTGGACGGCAACGAAGCAACTCGCTGGACGAGCGGCCGTGAGCAAAGCGGCGGCGAATGGTTCGAACTGGATTTGGGTACGGCCCTGCCAGTGGACCAAATCGTCATGGACAGTGCGCATAGCCACGAGGATTATGCGCGCGGATATGAGGTATACGTCTCGCTGGACGGTCAATCCTGGGGCGAACCTGTCGCTACGGGGCAAGGAGAAGGCCCCGTCGTAACGGCAGCCTTCCCGCTGCAGACGGCCCGTTACCTTAAAGTCGTACAAACGGGGACCGATTCGCATTGGTGGTCTATTCATGATGTGAAGGTATTTACCGCTGATTCGACGCCATGGATTGCAGAACCGTTAGCGGGAGAGGACGATTTCCTTAATGTGCTGGACCGTTCTGGATGGATGGTTACCGCTTCTACCACTGCGGATATCTCGGAGATGTTGGATGACAATTTGCGCAGCCGCTGGACGTCCGGTGAGGCGCAAACACCAGGCCAATGGATTCAGATTGATCTGGGCGGCCTGCGGACGATCAGCAAACTGAGCATGGACTCGGGCGAGAGCGGCAACGACTATGCTCGCAGCTATCAAGTCCTTGCCTCGGAGAACGGGGTGGACTGGACGTTGGTTGCTGAGGATGTCGGAACGAGCAAACAGATCGTAACGACCTTCCCTCGGCAAACGGCGCGTTATGTGAAAATCATCCAAACCTCCACGACGCCATCGTGGTGGTGGTCGATCGCCGAGTTAAATCTCTATCGGTAAAAGTTGAATAGAAGTAAGTAAGAATGACGCAGCTCCCGGACGGATACTTCCGTTACCGGGAGCTGTTTTTTGAGTTTATAATTCGAGAACGATAAATCTAAAATAATAATTTACCGAACGTTCTCATTATGATAAACTCAGGATGAAAGGAGGAAGCGTCCAATTGCAGCCTTTCGTCAATGAACACAGGCCGGGATCAGGAGAAATTGAATAAAGCTGTTGCAGCGTTGGGTAGTGCCAACACGATTGGCGTAGTGTCAGACGCATCAGATCCAGAGGGTGCTGAGAAAGCCGTCGCGGCAGCGGTTGACGGCTTTGGCCGGTTAGACATCGTGTTCGCGAACGCCGGTATCAGCGGCAACACGCCGCTTGGCAGTGCAGATCCATCCTTGTTCAAGAAGATCCTTGATGTGAACATCGCCGGAGTGTTCTTTACAGTTCAAGCAGCTTCCGCATATTTGAAAGAAGGCGGATCGGTGATTTTAAACGGCTCCGTGTTGGCAAAGGCAGGCCATCCAGGATATGCAGCTTATGCTGCAAGTAAAGGAGCGGTTACCAGCATGGCACGGGTATTGGTGGCAGAGTTCGCGCCGCGGGGAATCCGCGTGAACACCGTTGTTCCTGGCGCAACGAAGACACCGATTTGGGGGGATACATCGGTTCCGGAATTTAGCCCGCTCGAAGAATATTTGAAGCAAAGTATCCCGCTCAACCGGATGGGGAAACCGGAAGAATTGGCGAATGCGGTGTTATTCCTAGCTTCGGATGATTCATCTTACGTCACTGGTGCAGAATTCAGCGTGGACGGGGGCGCAGGCTCTTCGCCAATGGGGACGCCAGCACATCAGCTCGACTGAACGAAGCATGAAAAACATCTCCCGTGAGGGAGTTCATATAGATACAAGCCGGCCAGGGAGTTGGTCGGCTTCCATTACGAAAATTTAGAGGAGGGAATGTCAAAGATGAACAAGCTGTGACTAGAAATGTGAAATTTCGCACATATAAGTGAAAAAAAATCACATTATCAAAAACCACTTTTTTTTATAATTCAAACTGAAGAGAAAAACAGGAGGGAAACAATATGAAAATGGTCAAAGGATTGGTTGTTGCCGGGCTTGCTGCGGCTCTGCTGGCAGGATGCGGTTCAAATGACGGGAACTCGGCGGCTAACGCCAATAAACCAGCGGATGCTACGACATCGGCTTCAATCGTCAATCAATCGGATGCATTCGTGAATGCAGTGAGTGAGAAAGGGACTTGGATCATCGCCATTCTCAACGACTTGACGGTGGATCAAGATGTTGTTGTTGCTGGCGAATTCCACGATAAAAACGATGCTTCGAAAGACATCTACCGGAAGATCGCATTGTATGCGCAAGATGAAGACCACAACGTGACCGCTTCTTACACCTTAACCGTTCCGAAATTGACGGTTCAAAGTGAAAACCTGAGAATTCAAGGCGGTACCGTAAAAGGTGATGTTTATGTTGAAGCGAACGGCTTCAACCTGTACGAAAACGCTACGATCGACGGTAACCTTTACTTCGCCAATGCCGACGTGCAAGCCAGCGCGAAAATCGATGGTAAAGTAACAGGGGCAACGGAAGTGAAATAACAGCAAACCCAAAGGCCAACCTCATGAGGTTGGCCTTATTTTTTTTAGATGAAGAACGATTGGACGAACACATAGATCCCTATACCAATAATCGCGATACCGCTGATTTTGCACGAGAGATAATAGAAATCACTTGGCTCCGCCTCACGCACCCATAACCAGTGGAAGGAGAGATGAAACAAGAGGATTTGCAGCTTCTCAAAGCGGAATAAGCTCCATCCGAATAGCATAAGCGCATAGGAACCGTAATAGAGCAGCAAGACCCCCTGTTTGCTGTGGTATTCGGGAAAGGCGGCTCGAACGATCATACTTGGGCTGTACAAGCCTACTTGTTCGTCGATAGGTTGAGGGGCACCATTGATGTTCCAGGAGATTTCAGGGACCCATTCGCCCTGCTGGTCCAGCCACAATAATATCTTGTTGTGTGCTTCTACCCGAAACCGCTCCCCTGAAGGATAGATCACTTCATAGCGGGGAATTGATTGATCTTCCAGAACGTGGACCTCGTATTCTTGCCGCTCGATGATTACCCGCTTTTGGCCCGGTTCATCACTGTTCATGACCACGACCTCTTGACCGTTATGGGCTCGATACGTCACCGCCTGCGGCTCCTGAAGGATCGGTCTGAATTTGTCCCCATGCAGATAAAACACCAATTCCGAAAAATAAGGCGCTGTCCAAACGCTAATCCCAATCATCACGAGGAATGAAATGATCAACTGAGCCCGAGTCGTCCTTATCCACTGGATGAACCAAGGTTTTCCCCCCACATGATTTCCTCCCCTAATCAGATACTATTTCTACGTCTTCGTACGGGGGAGGTTGCGGTTTACCCATACGTATGGTCTAATCGCAGTAGCTGTTAACTGCATAGAAACTTCACAGGAAGTCTCATTGAGGAGGCGAGCGGTGATGAACCTGAACCATCTGCATTTTCATATCCATTATTGCAACAGTAAACAGCCGAATGACGGTAAACAGCTAAGAAGCAGCATCCGTAGAACACTTACGCATCACGAATTGTTGCTCGTCACCGGGGGGAAGGGCAGTATTACGTTGGACCGCAAAAAACTTCTCGTTCAAGAAGGCATGTTATTCTACATTCACGCGGGTCTCCCTCATCACATACAGATGGACGAAACCGATCCGATCTGTTTCTATTCCGTCCATTTTAGTTATGCGGGCATCCGCTTTGATGACGGGAACTGGTCCATTGGGCAGGAAACTGAGCGTTTACCGCTTCCGTCCATGCAGGTGCTGCAAAACGGTTATCTAGTCGAGGATGCCTTTCGCCGTTTGGCGGCTGCTTGGTTCACTAAATTGCCAGGGTATGAGCTGCTGACGAGAGCGGGACTGGAGCAACTGCTGTATGAAATCTTGGTCCATGCACAAAGACAAAATCAGAACCACGCGGTTGCCCTCAAAGTGGAGAAAGTGATTCAGTACATGCGTGAGCATCTGGGCGAGCGGCTTACATTGGCAGAGCTGTCGGAACTGGTGCATTTGTCTACGTATTACCTGTCACGAGCCTTTAAACAGACGACCGGATTTACCGTCATTGAGTACTTTAATAAACTAAAAATTGATAAAGCCAAAGAGTTGATCCTTGAAAGTGATAAAAAAATTAAAGATATTGCGTTGGAGCTTGGTTTCGCCGATGAATTCTATTTCAGCCGCATCTTTAAACGGACCGAAGGGATGAGCCCATCGGAATTTTATAGCAAAATCGTCCATGGAGTTTAAGATAATGCATGGAGTATAGCTAGTCTTCGCGCTAATATTGTTCTGCAAGAATGTTCATCTTAACGTTCATCTGCACGCGCAGAGGACAGGGGGTTACAGAAAGAAGGCTTAAAGGGTATGCCGATTTGGAAAAGAAATTTGATCGTATGCTGGTTCGGCATGTTTGTAACCGGCATAGGCATGAGCCAGCTTGCACCGATCTTGCCGCTATACATCAAAGAGCTGGGGGTGGATCAGGCGGATGCGGTGTCCCGGTATTCCGGACTAGCCTTCGGCATCACGTTTATCGTCTCGGCGATTATCTCGCCGATTTGGGGTCTTGCGGCGGATAAATTTGGCCGGAAACCGATGCTCTTACGGGCCAGCCTCGGGATGGCGATTGTCATTGGATGTATGGGGTTTGTCACCAATGTCCATATGCTGATCTTCCTTCGTTTCCTGCAGGGCATCATCACCGGCTACAGCACTGCTTGTACGACATTGATTGCTACTCAGACGGACAAGGCCCATGCCGGTTGGGCACTAGGACTCTTGTCTACGTCCAACATCGCCGGCTCGCTGCTAGGTCCAACGATCGGCGGCTTTATCGCTGAACATGCCGGGATTGAAGAGACCTTTTTCTTAACTGGCGGACTGATGTTAATCGCCTTCATAACGACGTTATTGTTCGTTAAAGAGACGTTTGTACGGTCGGAAGTGAAGGTGGCAGGCATGAAGGAAGTATGGAGTGCGTTGCCGGAAAAAGGCTTGACGGTGACGCTGTTTGCTACGTTTTTTATGCTGAGTGTTGCAATGTATTCGGTGGAGCCGGTCCTTACCGTTTATGTGAATGAAATCTCCCGTAACAGCAGCCATGTGGCGTTGCTGGCAGGTATCATCTTCTCGGCATCCGGGTTGGCCAATATCTTGGCAGCACCTAAGCTAGGCAAGCTGTCCGACCGGATTGGCGCCCATAAAGTGATGTTGGCGGCGCTATTGGTCTCGGGGATCTTGTTTATCCCGCAGGCGATCGCCCGCAATCCCTGGGAATTGATGGGGCTGCGGTTCCTGCTGGGGGCGGCATCAGGGGGACTTAATCCCTCCGTGAATACCTTGATTAAGAAAATCACCCCAGAGCATCTAACCGGCCGGGTATTCGGATTTAGTATGGCCGCTGGCTATTTGGGAGTATTTTCCGGTTCGGTGCTGGGCGGGCAAGTGGCGGCTTGGTTTGGCATCCCGTATGTTTTCCTGCTGACCAGCCTGCTGCTCCTGATTAACGCGGCTTGGGTATATGCAAAGGTATATAAAAAACTGCGGGAGCCCAGCCATTCGACCGTTCAGTAAAGTACACAAGAGAAGGGAAGTTAAGCAGATATGATGGAAATCATCCAACCTGAAGCGAGCACGATGATCATTGCGGAAAAAACCGCACTTGTGCTGATTGATTTACAGCAAGGGATTGCCCATCCCTCTCGGGAAAGCGCGCCGTACAGCAGTGCGGAAGTCGTGAGCAACGCCAGCCGGTTGGCTGAAGCGTTTGCCGCAGAGGGCGGATTTGTGGTGCTTGTCCGCGTATCTACGCTGGATGGCAAGGATATGCTCAAACCGGATACGGACGCTCATTTCAGTCCAGGCGCTTACCCTGAAGGTTGGGATGAACTTGTCCCCGAACTAGCCAACATTCAAGGGGCCCATGTCGTGACGAAACGGCAATGGGGCGCTTTTTACGGGACAGATTTGGATCTGCAGTTGCGGCGGAGGGGCATCGATACGATCGTGCTCTGCGGCATCTCCACTTCGATCGGGGTGGACACCACCGCCCGCGAAGCGTTTCAGCACGGGTATCATCAAATCTTCGTTGAAGACGCGATGACGGCTTCAACAAAAGAGGAGCATGACTACGTCTGCCGCTATATTTTCCCTCGCATCGGTAAGATTCGGTCGACGGCAGAGGTATTGGAGGCGCTGCGGTAAGCTTGTGGAAAAAAAGAAAGCCTTGAACCAAGGGGTTCAAGGCTTTTGTGCGTTGGTTGCGTGCTCAAACTGCAGCACAACCATTTGGTGGCAGGACCACGGCGGCAGGGTGTAATGGACGCGGCCATTTGCCTGACGGAAGGGGAGTTTCAGACCCTGCGGTGCGAGATACACTTCTCGAACTGGTGCGGGCACGGAGATCGTGGCCTCGATGTCGCTCAGAACCGGCAGGTCTTCGATGACCTCGACGTTGAGTCCTCGGCGCACTGGCGAGGCATAAAGCAGGTGGTGCACCCAGCGATTTTCGGACGGTTGAGCCTGCAATGTCGTCACGCCTTGTGCTGGAAGATTGGTGTGTACAGTTTTACGTTTCAGTAAGCGGTCAAGGGCATAATGCACAATCTCCTTGACGGGTAAGCTGCCTTTTAGTGCGTAATCCTCAAACAGGTTCCAAGCCGCATAGATGCCGGCGGGACCTTCAACCATACCAGGACCGGCGTCCTGGAGGTTAGACGGCGTATGCTGGTGTGAGCAGAAAGTGAACAGGTCACGGTTGAAATAGGAATTTTCCCGGCTGCCCAGCTTTGTTCCATGAGGTTCAAGTTCGATATCCTGACCGTCGGTATACATCACGAAGGAAGCATGACGTAATGAAGGCAGCTCGAAGTCCGGGCGAAAGTAGGACGGCTTAAACGCCGCATCCCCAAGAGGTTTGGCGCCGAAATCCAACTCGAAATGGGAACCGTCCGGCGAAAGGCCGGAGCGTCCCGTTGCCAAAATTTTGCCGCCATTTGCGATAAAAGCTGTAAGTTTCGTCTTCAACGCTTCGTCGACCGTGATCACGTCCGGCAGGATGACGACGGAATAGGAGCTGAGATCATTTTCCGTATCCACAACGTCAAACAGGTAATGACCCTCCAGCAAAATCCGGACAGCTCCTGCATCGGCGTGCTGTGCTGTGTTTCCGGGCTCCCCTGCGGCCTCGGCGGACAACAAAGCCACGTCAGCGACCGAGTTCACGTCCCGGCACCATTCCTCCTTAGCCTCCACTTCCCGATATGCTTCCCCAATTAACGCATACGTTGCCGGATCCATCCATCCGGTCGGATGCAGCTGATCGCCAATCGAGATGCGGGCCCCATTTGCCAAGCTAAGTGCTGTCTCGTATTTCAGCGCGTTCGGATGTTTATAGCCGCCAAATTCGCCCCATGAGGTGTGGAATTTTCCCGTCATCCCCAGGAACTCCATTCCCAAGCCTTGCGCATAGCGAGCTGAGAGCGGGAAATGGTCATAGCCCCAGCCGCCCGTCGGCAGCGATTCCAACTCCAGATGGGTGTTCAGCTTCGCAAAATCCCGCCGGCCACGCTTGACATGACCGCTGTTGTGAAACACTGGAAGTCCAGGCTTGATGCGATGTACTGCTTCGTCCATCGTTTGGGCGTACCGAAGAAACGTTTCTTCCCAAAGGACTTTCATCGCATCCAGGTTACGGGGATCTTCGCCTCGTCTGCGGATTTCTGCGACGCAGGATTGGCAATAGCATTCGCGCACCCCAACGATATCAAGGAAGATTCCATCGACGTCATAATTGGAGACGACTTCAAGAACTTGGTTAGCCAGAATGTCCAAGTAAGGGGTGTTCATGCAAAATTGATGGTATCCCGGCGTCATAAAATCGGGCGCCCAGTTCAGCTTCTCCTGCGGATCGCGAATCAGCCATTCTGGATGGCGGCGCGCCAGTTTCTCATCGAGTCCGGCGGAGAGATACACCGGTGTTTTGACGCTAATTTCGTGGGCGGCTTCGATTTGGGCGCCCAGTAAGTCGAAGGACAGATGCGGATGCATTTCGTTGGCTGTTGAAGGGTGATAGGCCCAACCGTGATGGCATTTGGCGAAGACGGTAATCGAATCCACATGGCCTAACTGGAGCATTTCTTGGAACTGCTGCTTGGAAAAGCGGCTGCCAATCCCTTCAATGGCTTCAGAGGTATGGAAATCAAGATGAACCTGACGGAATCTCATGGACGTTCCTCCCGATCTAGAAATGAGTATCGTACGTTACCTACCATTCTAGGCGGAATCACCGCTTGCTACAGCTGATAAATACGACGAAAAGTAGTACAATTTCTACATCGCATAGGGGGTGAGGATTTGCTTGTGCTGGAGTTCACGGCACCGCCGTATCCGCTGATTGCCGCAGTGGGCTGTGCGGTATGGCGGCCGGGGGTGATCCATGCCGAACGGGTCTTTGAGGCGTATGACTTGATTGTTTGCGCACAAGGCGCTCTATATATGGAGGAGGAAGGGCGCTCCTACGAGATGGATGCCGGCAAAATGTTGGTGCTGGAAGCAGGGAAAAGACACCGTGGAACCCGTCCAACCGAGGAGGAAACCGAGGTCTATTGGATTCATTTTTGCCACTCGCCGCATCTTCCGCCGAAGCTGGTGGACAAGCAGAGCTGGCAGCAACCGCTGCTTGCCCGAACGGATCAGGACACTGAACCGCGTCCGGCGATCATTGACATTCCCAAGTTCGCTGACATTGATCTCCGAACGATTCGCCCGATGCTGGACGAAATGGTTGCACTGCATCGCACGCTAACGCCATATCGCTCCTTCGAGCTGCAGCTTCGCTTCGGACAATTGCTCCTCCAGTTACAACAGGGAATGCGGCAGGGCAGTCCGCAATCCCGATCTGCGGATCTCAGCGAGCAGGTGGCAGCTTACTTGGAAGAACGACTGCACCTCCCGTTTGACGCAGAGGAACTGGAGCGAGACCTGCATTATCATTTTGATTATTTAGCAAGATGTTTGAAGCAACATACGGGAATGAGTCCGCTGCAATACCGTCATCATCAGCAGATTGAACGGGCTAAGCGGTTGCTTGCCCATACGGACGAGCCGCTCAAACGGATTGGCGAGCAATGCGGGATCTCGGACCCCAATTATTTCTCCCGATTGTTCAAACGAGAGACGTCCTTGACCCCGGGAGCCTACCGAAACCGATTCCGCGTCATTCAAATGGATGAAAAGGACAAGTAGGTAAAACTGAAAATTTCTTGAAACCAGTTTACGTTCCGCCAGGAATCTGGTAATATTATCGCAACATGTAATGTAAATGCGATGACGAGAAGAGTAAGTAAAGCGAACCTTTCCAGAGAGCTCCGGTACGCTGAGAAGGAGCAAAGCGTGACTTTACTGAAGAAAGCCTCTGAGCAGCACATCGGAACGTGTAAATCGGCGGGATGGTGTGACAGGAGCTCCTGTTATAGAGCTAGAGTATACGCTTGGCAGCGCTAGGCTGTACTTGAAGAGGTTAATATGGCGACATATTAGCGAACCTGGGGTGGTACCGCGAGCATACCAATCTCGCCCCCAAGACGAAAGTCTCGTCTTGGAGGCGGGATTTTTTTATGACATAATTCCAATACTCACAAGGAAAGGACTGGATGTTAGAAATGGGTCAAAAGTTGAAAGTAGGCATCGTTGGTGGAACAGGAATGGTAGGGCAACGTTTCGTGCAGCTGCTGGATCAGCATCCTTGGTTTGAGGTGACTGCGATTGCAGCCAGCGCCAATTCTGCAGGTAAAACCTATGAAGAGTCCGTCCAAGGACGTTGGAAAATGGCGACGCCGATGCCTGAAGCCGTGAAATCCATTGTGGTACAGGATGCGTCTAAGGTTGAGGACGTGACGTCGGACGTGGACTTCGTCTTCTGCGCCGTAGATATGAAGAAGGCAGAAATCCAAGCGTTGGAGGAAGCCTATGCGAAAACCGGCACTCCGGTGATTTCCAACAATTCAGCACACCGCTGGACGCCGGACGTACCGATGGTGATTCCAGAAGTAAACCCGCAACATATTGAAGTGATTGAAGCCCAACGCAAGCGCCTTGGTACGAGCACCGGGTTTATTGCCGTGAAACCAAACTGCTCGATTCAAAGCTACGTACCGGCGTTAAACGCTTTGCTTGATTTTGAACCAACGACGGTTGTGGCATCGACCTATCAGGCGATTTCCGGGGCAGGCAAGAACTTTACCGATTGGCCGGAAATGCTGGATAACGTCATTCCGTATATCGGCGGCGAAGAAGAGAAGAGCGAGCAGGAGCCGCTGCGTATTTGGGGGCATGTGGAAGGCGGACAGATCGTCAAAGCAAGTTCTCCAATTATTACCACCCAGTGCATTCGCGTTCCGGTGACGGACGGTCACTTGGCTACCGTATTCGTGTCATTTAAGAAGAAACCGTCCAAGGAAGAAATCCTGCAGCGCTGGGCTGAGTTCAAAGGCCGTCCGCAAGAGCTGGGATTGCCAAGCGCTCCGAAGCAATTTATCACGTATTTTGAAGAAGAAAATCGTCCGCAAACCAAGCTCGATCGCGATATTGAGCAAGGGATGGGCGTTTCCGTCGGCCGTCTGCGCGAAGATTCGTTGTACGATTATAAATTTGTTGGCCTGTCGCACAATACGCTGCGCGGAGCTGCAGGCGGTGCGGTATTGATTGCTGAGTTGCTGAAAGCAGAAGGATATATTCAAGCGAAATAATCTAGGTTTGTCCGGGGGAGGGGAGCCTGTTGATCACCATCACAGTGGATGATTTAAGCGGACCTGAAATTAGAGCGTTTATTGGCGAGCACTTGGCGAACATGGCGGAATCCTCTCCACCTGAAAGCATCCACGCGTTAAATGTAGACGGCTTAAGGCAGCCGGATGTCACGTTTTGGAGCGCCTGGATCGATGGCGAGCTCGCGGGATGCGGTGCGCTTAAGGAGCTGAATCGCGAACACGGTGAGGTTAAATCGATGCGAACTGCGATCCCGCACCGTGGGAAAGGCGTTGCCAAGCAAATGCTGGCGCATATCCTTGAAGAGGCTGTGCGACGCGGTTATCAGCGGATCAGCCTTGAGACGGGTTCGATGGAGGCTTTTGCTCCGGCCCGTAAATTGTACGAGAGCTTTGGGTTTACGTATTGTGATCCCTTTGCAGATTATGTCGAGGATCCGAACAGCGTATTTATGACAAAGTTATTATAACCAAGTAAAGATGAACGATTCGAATCAGGAACACACAAAAACCCGCAAATTTGCGGGTTTTTGATTTTTTTCCAGAGACTATACAACGACGGCGGTTCCGCTGACAGATACCATCAGCATGCCTTCTCGAATGACCTCGTAATCGATATCGACACCGATAATCGCATTTGCGCCAAGGCGCGATGCTTGGTCAGACATTTCGGCGAAGGCGGTGTCTCGGGCTTCCTGAAGCTTGTTCTCGTAAGCACCGGAACGGCCGCCGACGATATCGGTGATCGAAGCTAGAAAATCGCGGACCACGTTCGCGCCCATGATCACTTCTCCGGTCACGATCCCAAGATAACGTTTGACCGGAGATCCTTCAATGGTTGGGGTGGTAGTCATAATCATAGGGAGTCCTCCTTTTTTATAGAGCCATATTGGTTGTTACGAAGGTATGCCGTGATGGTTTCAATTTAAACTATAATGGAGGCAAGGGAGGCTTTTAACGTGAAAAAGATGATAGTTATCGGCTCCGGTATTCTCGGGGCTTCAACCGCATATCAGTTGGCTAAGCTGGGAGCCGAGGTTACGGTCGTCGACCGTGGGGGGCCTGGACAAGCCACTGACGCTGCCGCCGGGATAATATGCCCTTGGATCTCACAACGGCGTAATAAAGCTTGGTATAGCTTGGCCAAATCGGGCGCGCATTATTACGAGTCCTTCATCAATGAACTCGAGGCGGAAGGAGAGTACGATACAGGATATGCTCGGGTTGGGGCGCTGCGTCTTCATCGGGAACGCGAAAAGCTGGTCGCCTTGGAGAAGCTGGCCGTCGACCGTAGACAAGAAGCCCCGGAGATGGGAGAGATTCGATTGCTTGAACCGGACGAAGTAAAGCGGTTGTTTCCTCCGTTGGATGAGGGGTTCTACGCCCTGTATGTGAGCGGTGCCGCCCGCGTTGATGGGCGTGCGCTCCGCGAATCGCTTCTGAGGGCAGCGGTACGGCATGGGGTGACGATCGTCCGCGGCGAAGCTTCGCTTCTGCATGACGGCAACACCGTCAACGGGGTGCGCGTCGGCACGGAAGAGATCAACGCTGATGCGGTTGCCGTTTGCGCCGGGGCATGGGCGCGTCAACTGTTCACTCCGCTAGGTTTGGACTTCCAGGTCACTTACCAGAAAGCCCAAATTGTTCATTTGTCACTGCCGGACGTTGCAACCGAGCATTGGCCTGTCGTAATGCCGCCGGGAGATCAGTACATTCTGGCGTTCGATGACAGCCGGATTGTGATTGGCGCAACCCATGAAAACGATCCGCAGGGTTATGATACCCGTGTGACGGCGGGCGGTTTGCAAGAAGTGATCAACAAGGCGCTGTCGGTGGCACCGGGGTTGGCGGACGGCAGTTTTTTGGAAGCGAGAGTGGGGTTTCGTCCGTTCACACCAGGATTTCTTCCGGTCGTCGGGACGGTACCTGAATGGAAGGGGATCTATGCGGCCAACGGCCTAGGAGCTTCGGGATTAACGATGGGGCCGTATATTGGCGCACAGCTGGCCCAACTCATGCTAGGGCGGGAGACGGAGATCCAATTGGAGAATTATCATCTTCATCTGGCTCTTTCGCCTGTATTTTCTGACAATCTGTGAAAAGTATTGCACAAATGTTTCCACTCGGAGGACAGATGTCCATAATACGTGGTATACTATCGCTATGCATTGATGCGACATCATAAACATACGGGGGAGAAACATGAAGGCAATCTTACAGAAATGGAATGAAATCAGTCTTGTGAAGCGAATTCTTGTTGGCTTGGTGGTGGGGATCCTCTTGGCGTTGATCGTGCCCCAAGCCAGCGGCATAGCGCTCCTAGGGACGCTGTTTGTGTCCGCTCTAAAGGCCGTAGCGCCGGTACTGGTGCTGCTATTGGTTATGGCTGCGATCGCGAACCATCAAAAAGGGCGGCAAACCAACATGAAGTCGATTCTCGTGTTGTACTTAGTCAGTACGTTTTTGGCTGGGGCTAGCGCTGTGGCTGCGAGTTTCCTGTTTCCGGTCAGCCTGTCCTTGGCAGGGGCTACGGAAGGCTTAACGCCGCCAGGAGGCATCGTCGAGGTTCTAAAAGGTCTGCTGCTAAATGTGGTGGATAATCCGGTCCATGCCTTGATGAATGCCAATTATATCGGTATTTTGGCTTGGGCGATCCTGCTTGGTCTAGCGCTGAAAGGCGCAGGCGATCAGACCAAAAGCTTGCTTACACACGCCTCCGACGCTGTTTCGCAAATCGTTAAGTGGGTTATTCAATTCGCACCGTTTGGAATTTTGGGACTTGTGTATGAATCCATTACGGTAAGTGGATTGGAATCGTTGCTGGATTACGGGAAGCTGTTGGTGGTTTTGGTGGGCTGCATGCTGTTCATCGCGTTGATCGTTAACCCGCTGATCGTTTACATTAACATACGTCGGAACCCGTATCCACTCGTATTCACCTGTTTGAAAGAGAGTGGGATCACGGCGTTCTTCACCCGCAGCTCTGCGGCGAATATTCCTGTGAATATGCGTCTCAGTGAAAAATTGGGACTGAATAAGGATACGTATTCGGTATCCATTCCATTGGGAGCGACGATCAATATGGCGGGCGCAGCGGTTACGATTTCGGTCTTGACGCTGGCAGCTGTCCATACGTTAGGCATTGAGGTGGACTTCGGTACTGCGGTAATTCTCAGCGTTCTGTCGGCAATCTCTGCTGCTGGAGCTTCCGGTGTGGCCGGCGGTTCGCTGTTGCTGATCCCTCTGGCTTGCAGCTTGTTTGGGATTTCGAACGACATCGCGATGCAGGTTGTAGGGGTAGGGTTTATTATCGGGGTCGTGCAGGATTCGTGCGAAACGGCGCTGAATTCCTCCTCTGACGTGCTGTTTACGGCTACGGCTGAATATGCCAAAAAACGCAAGGAAGCGGCGCTTCCGCTCGCAAATACGGCAAGCTTGGATTAAAATCGGGTAGGAGGCTACCCATTAATTAGGCAGCCGACCTCCCACACCACCGTACGTACCGTTCGGTATACGGCGGTTCCATTAGGAATGCGCAGTAACTTGTCGATAATAATCAGAAAAGAAAA